>UMKE01050752.1_pt1 | contig 45028 bp, 45 predicted proteins | sample 1966231 | NCBI WGS metagenome assembly UMKE01 (sample SAMEA4836168, study PRJEB28245) | human gut metagenome | biome: gut microbiome; material: fecal sample | place: Denmark | collected 2008 | reverse complement strand
AAAGAACCGTCCCCATTGACAACCCATTGACCTCCATTGACACAAATTGAAAAAAAAGAGAAAATTTGAGTTGATTCAAATTTTCCCTTTTGCATTTTTTCTTTTTCAGTTAATTCACTCTTTAAATTCTTTCGCCAGTTTTCCTATCGCTTTTGTTTCTATTCTTGAGACATATGAACGAGATATTCCTAGCATTTTTGCTATTTGTTCTTGAGTTCGTGGCTTTTTTCCATCTAATCCAAATCGCATTGTTATTATTCCGAATTCTCTATCTTTTAAAACTGTTTTCATTTTTGCATATAATTTTTTTATTTTAAATTTTAAATCTACTTCTTCATCAACACTTCTTTCATTATTTTCTAAAACTTCTTGTAAACTTACAGTATTATCATCTTTATCTTTTCCTACAGTGTCTTCTAAATATACTTCTGCATTTAATTTTTTTGCACTTCTAAAATGCATTAATATTTCATTATCTATACATCTAGAAACATATGTTGCAAGTCTTACACCTTTTTTATAATTAAAACTATCTATTCCCTTTATTAAGCCTATTGTTCCTATTGATATTAAGTCATCTAAGTCTGTATTGTTATTGCTATATTTTTTGCATACATGAGCTACAAGTCTTAAATTTCGCTCTATTAATATAGTTCTTGCCTCTTTATCTCCGTTTTCTAACATTTGTAAATACATCTTTTCTTCTTCTGCATTTAATGGCTCTGGAAATAAACTATTTTTAGATATGTATCCAATCACAAAAAGTGAGGTTTGTAAAAATGTTAAAAATCCCGAGATAGAAAATACTAACATACATTTACCTCCATATTTCTTTCCTATATTTTAAATATATGTTAATATTTTTGTTTGTGTGCCTGGACTTTTGAATTTTATTCTGTCTTGCTCATTATTACCAAACAATGCAATATTATTGCAAATACTCCGCCGACTATAGACCCAATCATTAAACCTGCCAAAAACATATTTTCACCTTCTCTTTATTTATTATTATCCTTTTTATTTTTTGTATTCTTTTTTCTTAATATTTGTGTATTTAAAATTGTTCCAGCTATTGAAATCCCTAATAAATAATTGCTTGTGTCTGTTTGACCTGTTCTTGGTAATGTTTCTTTTTTGTCTTGCTCAATTTTTTTGTTCTTAAATGTAATTGTTTTTATTTCATTTTCTTCTAGCTCTATTGTTATAGGATCTTCTGACAATATATAATCTTTTGCTGTTTCAACTTCTTTTATTATATATTTTGTGTCTATTGGTAAATTTTCAATTTTTGCCTCGCCGTTTTCATCTGTTATTAATGAAGATATTAATTCTTTTTGCTCATTGTATATTTCGAACTTTACACCTTTTAATTTTATTTCATTGTTTTTCGAGTCAACCTTTATTATTTTTATTGAACCTTTTTTCTTTTCGTTTTCTATTTTTACATTTTTTATTTCGTCATATTCTAATTTTATATTTGTTTCATTTGGTGATAATATATAATTTTTATTTGTTTCTATTTCTTTAATTGATATATTCCCTGGTTTTAAATTAGATATATTTATTTTTCCATTTTCATCTGTTTCATATATTCCTATTTCTTCTCCGCTTTCATATTTAATTAAAAACTTTACACCCTTTATAGGATATTTAGTGTCTTTATCTATTTTTTCTATTTGAATTCCACATTTATTGGCATTAATATTTATATTAGAGCTTGCTTGTACATCATCGCTATACATATCACAACATAGCATATAGTTTTGATAGTTTCCAACATTACATTCAGCATAATATATTGGGTAATTTTTGCACTTTCCTACAATTTTTATATTTCCATCTATACTATTTGTTATTTTATCTTTTGGAATCATTAATTTAAAACTTTCATTTCCATTAAATTCTGTTTTACTAGTACCAGTTTTATCTGCTATATATGTTCCTTCTGGGAACCCTGTAATTTCAGAAACATTATATTGACTGCATTCTACTTTTGAATTTACTTTAAAAATTGCAGAATAATAACCATCTTTATTTAAATCTTTTGATAACTCACTTTGTTTTGATATTTGTAATATATTATTATTTTTTATTGTTTCGCTTCCATTGTAGCCAATATCAATTAATTTACATATTGCATCAATTACTTTTGTACCTCTTCTTTGTATATCTTCTAAACTTTCATTTTCGACTTTTGTTGTTCCAGCTCTATATTGTTGTCTTATTTCTTCAATTGAATTACCTCTAAGAATTGCATATGACGCCATTTTTGTTGCCAGGTATGCATCATCTTCTGTTTCAACTCCCATTTGACTTGGTGTTTTATATGGATATCCATTTGTATATACACGCCATAATTTTTCATTTGATAATAGCTCTTTTAATTTTACATCATATCCTGCATACTCACCTTTAATCCAACCTATTCCTTTTAAATCTGGATCTATACAATATGCTATTCTTTTTACTCCATTGCTATCTGTATAATATGTTATACTATATGTAACATATATCCATTCAGACCCATTCCATTTTTGTATTGAATAAAAACCTTTGTTATCTCTTTGTAAATACTGTATTTCGCCTGCTGTTGCAGCTTCTGTTTTTTTCATTTGTGTAGATATTTGAAATATAGCCAATACCAATAATACTATACTAAACAACATTTTTCTTACTTTTTTCATAAATAAACTCATTCCTTCTTTCTTCTATTTATATATTTGGATTTCGTAAACTTCTATTTACGACATTACTTTTTTATAATTTTTTTCAAAAATTCTTTTGTAATTAAAATGCTCTTTGGTATATTATTTTAATAAAAATTAAACTTTTTCTGATGCTTGTACACATAATCTTAAATTTTTCTTATCTTTTACACAGGTTATTAATGTTAAAATATTTTTATTTGATTTTTCTAAAACAGACAAATCATTTTCAGATATTTGATTTATTTCAGTTACAATATAAACTCTTGTTCCTAATTTAGTTTGATAAATGATTTCATCATTAATTTGTAATTTATTTATCTTTTCAAAATAATGTGCATATGTACCCCTGTTATGAGAAGCAAGAGCAACATTTCCATTCCAATAACTACTATCACAAAAATGTCCAACAGATTCTTTTAATACATCTTGTGTTACGCCTTCTTTAATTGGTGCTTCAACATTTATTACTGGAATTTTTATTTTTCCTAAAACATTATTATCACTAGATATTTTTTCAATTGAAAAAGCCTCACACTCCTCAATTTGTTTTTGCTCGTCACTTTTATTAATAGCATCACTATTAATAATATTTTCGTTTACAATACTATCTGCCTCTTTTATTAGATTTGATTGAATAATGGAATTTTTATTTTTTAGATATAAAAAAATGAATAAACAGCATACTACAATAACACTAATAATAACACTGAACAAAGACTTCAATGTTTTTCGTTTCAATAATTCACCTCCTATTACACTTTTTTAAATTTCTTTGGAAATTTTTTAGAATTAAATTTTTTGAATAAAATTTTATTATGTACTAATTTTAATATCAAATTCATACAAAGTCAATCTTTTTTCATCTGCAAATTTCTACATAATTCGACAAATACATATTTGAAATGAAAATAGTTTGTAATTGTAAAAAATTACCAGTTTATTTTTTTTAAATATGCACATTATAATGTTAGAAAAAGCGATATAGTTTTTTCTGAAATAATTAATTGTTTATTATAAACAACAGGAGGTGAACAAGGTAATGGCAAATACAAATAACTATAAGAAAGTTGTTCCTGCTGCTAAAGATGCTTTAAACAAATTTAAATATGAAGTAGCTAGCGAAGTAGGTGTTAACTTAAAAGACGGATATAATGGTGATATATCAGCTAAAGATGCTGGTAAAATCGGTGGTCAAATGGTTAGAAAAATGATACAACAAGCTGAAGACAATATGACTAAATAAGTTTATTATTAGTGTAATTTAATAAATTTATTCACTTAAAAGACAGGGATATTTTTCTTGGTTTTATGTGTTTGCTATTATTAAATGGTAGATGCAAAAAGGCAGGGATTGTGTCCCTGCCTTTTTATTCAATTTTATAATTATTAATTTTATTATTCTACAAATTACATTTTATAAAAAATAATTATTATTTTTTTCTATATTTTATAAAATATATTATTGATATTAATGCTACAAAAATTGGTATTACTGACGTAGAGCTAATTTTAGCAAGACTTACTTGTTGATATTGTACCATCTTTTCCACTATTTCAAAAAGCACTATAAACATAATGTTTACAGTGCTTTTTTATTTTAATTTCATTATTTTACAGACTTCATTTGTTTTACCATTAAGTCACCAAATATAGCATATCCAGTAGTTGGGTCTGATACTAATACATTTGTTATTGCTCCTACAAACTTGCCATTTTGTATAATTGGAGATCCACTCATTCCTTGTATTATTCCCCCCGTTTTTTGTAATAATCTTTCATCTGTTATTTTTATCATCATACTTTTATTGTCATAGTTATTGCTTGTATAAATTTTTGATATTTCGATTTTATATTGCACTTTTTTTCCATTTTCAAGTTCACAAATTATCTCTGCTTCTCCTGCTTGTATTTCACTTCTTAAAGCAACTTCATATTCTTTAGTTCCATTCAAATTTAAATTATTTTTATTTGATACTAATCCAAATACACCAAAATTTGTATTTTTTGAAATATTACCTATTGTTACTCCTGAATCTATAGAACCTTTTATTTCACCTGGAGCTCCTTTTTCTCCTTTTTGAATTGCAATTAAACTACTAGTTACAAGCTCTCCATTAGCAATATTTATTATATCTCCAGTATCAACATCTACTATTCCATGTCCAAGTGCAGCAAACTTTCCTGTAGATGGCTCATAAAAAGTTAAAGTACCAACTCCAGCTGCTGCATCTCTTACCCATAAACCTAATTTATATTCATTATCTTCACTTTTTACTGGTTGTATACTTGTTGTTATTGTTTCATCATTTCGTACATATTTAATTTGTATTTCTTCGCCATTTGAATTATTTACAGTTTCTACTAATTCATCTGTATTAGAAATTTTTTTGCTATTCATTTCAACAATCATATCGCCTTCTTCAATTCCTGAATCAGCATATGGTTTATGTTTTTGAAAGTCTTTTCCTTGTATTTCAGACATACCAACAACTAATACACCAGAAGTATATAATTTTGCACCAATTAAATTTCCCATTGGAATTACTTCCGTTTTTGGAATTACATTTACATCAATTTCTTTTACAGGTATAGTACCAAATAAATTAAGATTAAGTTCAAATGTTCCCGCAGTTTCATATTTACTACTTTGTTCAGACTCACCTAAACTCGAAGCCTGAATTACTGGCATATTTGTACCATTTGCTCTTTTAACTTTTAATCCAACAACAGTTTTTAAATTAAGCTCTTCACCTTCAAATATTATTATACTATTTGGTAATAAAGTTATATTACACACATATACATATATTACTATTAAAATAGCTATACAAAAAAATTGTTTTAATTTATTCATATTCTTCACCTGAATATATAATATCCATTTTTTTTCATTTTTAAACTTCTATTTCATAATAATTTATTTGGTTTTGCATAAAAAATAAATGTCATCACATATCATAGAAAATAAAATTATAAAATTAAACAAATCTATTTTACAAATTTTTTTTATATGTTATAATTTATAAAAAAATACGACAAAAGAAGAGGTAATTATGAATTCAATTTTAAAGTATGAAATAAAAAGTGATATTCGTGATATTATTGCAGAAATAGACTATGAAGAATATATGTTTAACAAAATATTTAAAACACATGTCACATTTAAAAATTCTTATAAAAAATTTAATTTAATATACGATATTTATGGTCCTCAAGCATATAGAAAATTTGTACCATCTTCATATCAAAAACAAGACTTAGTAAATTTAATAAATACTCAAAACTATCTTATTTTATATGATAGACATGGTAAAAAAATTTTTAAGAACTTGGCTTATACTGTAAATTTATATAATTTTAATAAATATTATAGTAAATTTAGGGCTTTTTTTTATAAACTATCTCATTTATTTACAAGAAAAAAATTAAAATTAAAAAGTGAAATTCCACTTATGCTACCTGAATCTATACCATCTATAGATGATTTAAAAAATCTGAGTAAAAAATAAAGCTTCAATCATGTTGAAGCTTTATTTTTATATATCATAATCATCTAATATTGTACCATTATATTCATAATTATGATTTCTGTAATATGATTTAGTTTCATTATAATAATTATTTATTTCTGTATTATATTTTTTTATTTCATCTACAGCAGTTGTCGCAAATATAAATATAATTATATATACAATAGTATATATAATATTTACAACAATTCCAACAGATCCACAAGATATTCCAGTTACAGAAAGTCCTTTCCCTTTGTTTATAATTCTTGAATTTTTTAATCCTTTAATTGATAAAATTAATGCTACTATGCCTAACACCAATCCAATAACAGGAACCCAACATAATATAACAGATAATATACCTAAAATCATACCAACAATAGCATTTGTATCAGTTATATTTTCATTTATTTTATTTTCCTCCATACAAACCTCCTAAATTTTCTTTCATTAATTTTACAATATAATTAATTAAAAAGCAACCAAAACATTTTAACCATTAATTTACATATTTTTTGCATATTTTATAATTATTAGTAAATACTACAATTACTAATTTTATTTTACGAAAGGATTATATATGAATAAGTTTAATAATTTTATAAAAAATCTTTTCACTTATAAACCTAGTGAATCGTATAATTTCACTATTGATAATGAAAGCCGGGCATGTTCAAAATGAAGATGGTAGTAATTACAATTTGAACAATAACACAACTAAAGATGTTGAACCGCAAAAGATTTTTACCGAAATAGATAAAAATCTTGATTTTTTGAAATATAAGTATAATGCTTTAATTTGCAATGATGTAATAATTAGAGAGTTTTCTTTACTAGCACAAAATATAGAATACAAAGCTTTTGTTATGTACATTGATGGAATGGTTGATTCTCCTGTTATAAATGAATTTATTTTATCTCCTTTAATGATGAGAAACAGGGCAAATATTTTTGATGATAAACAAAAAAAATTTGTTTCTGAGGAAAAGATAGATAATGTTACTTTAAAAAATTTTAAGAAATCTAAAGAAAAAAATTTAGTAGATTTTATTTATAATAGCCTAATTCCTCAAAATAGTGTAGATAAAGTTACAGATTTTTCTGATGTATATTCTGCAATAAATATGGGAAATTGTATGCTTTTTGTTGATTCATTAGATACAGCATTTAATTTAGATGTAAAAGGATTTAAGCAAAGAAATATTGACTCGCCAAGCAATGAAGTAGTTGTTCGTGGCTCACAAGAAGCCTTTGTTGAAAATATTAGAACTAATACATCTATGATTAGACGTCTTGTTAATAATGAAAATCTTGTAATGGAAACTTTAACAGTTGGACAAATTACTAAAACTCAAGTTTCTATTGGTTATATAAAATCATTAGCAAATGAAGATTTAGTTGCTGAGGTTCGCTATAGAATTAATAACTTATCTGTAGATTATTTAATTTCTTCTGGTCAATTAGAGCAATTAATACAAGATTCACCTGAAAGCTTATTTCCTCAAATGGTTGCAACAGAAAGACCTGATAAAGTTTCAAATTTTTTACTTGAAGGAAGAGTTATAATTATTGTTAATGGTAGCCCATATGTTTTAGTTGCACCTGGTGTTTTTGTTGATTTTATAACATCTCCCGAAGATTTAAATTTAAAATACCAATTTTCAAATATGCAAAAATTAATAAGACTTCTCGCAATATTTCTCTCTTTATTATTACCTGGAATGTATATTGCAATAACCAACTATCATCAAGAGCTTATTCCTACAGAACTATTATTCACAATAGCAGCAGCTCGTGAATCTGTTCCTTTTCCTACATTTGTAGAAATATTACTTATGGAAATTTCTTTTGAATTAATTCGAGAAGCTGGTCTGAGAGTTCCTACTCCTCTTGGTTCTACTATAGGTATTGTTGGTGCTTTAATTTTAGGTGAAGCAGCAGTTTCAGCATCACTTGTTAGTCCAGTTTTAATAATTATTATAGCAATAACTGGTATATGTTCTTTTAGTATACCTGATTTTTCACTTAATTTTACATTTAGAATTTATAGATTTATTTATATTATACTTGGATATGTTGCTGGATTTTTAGGAATTAGTGTTGTTTTATTTATTCAGTTAGTAATAATGTGTAAACTAAAATCATTTGGTTCGCCATATATTAACCCATACATTTTAAACAAAAATAAACGTAGCATTTCATCTTACTTTATTCCTCCTATTTGGAAAAGAGAACGTACATCTGTATTTTTGCATGCTCAAAAGAAATTTTCTCAAAAGAAAATAAGTATGGTTTGGAGGAAAAAATAATATGAATTCATCAAAATTAGAAACACTTGAAGCAATTGGACTTGTTTCGGTTGTTATGATTAATAAAATAATTTTAAATTATCCTAAAATTATAATGAAAACATCTGGTTCATCAGCATGGATATCCACAATTATAATATCTTTAATTGCTATATTTTTTGCATATTTAATATCAATGCTTTTTAAGAGATTTCCAGGAAGTGATATTTTAGATGTTTCCAATTATTTGGGAAAACGCTGGTTAAAAATACCTGTTGGTATAATTCATATATTATGTTTAATTACTGTATCTGCACTTATTATAAGGAATTTTTCTGAATCACTTAAAATAATATATTTTAACTCTTCACCAATTATTTATTTAATTTTATTTTTTATTATTTCGGCTTATGTGGCAAATAAATACGGAATTAAGGTTATATCAAAGGTTAATTTGATGATTGCACCTATTATATTTGTGAGTATTTTAGTTATCGTTATTTCTACTTCAGAGAACTTTGTTATTCAGCGATTATTGCCAATTTTCGGTTATGGAATTAATGAAACTTTTTTTGGCAGTATTACAAATGTTTTCGGATTTACTGGTTTAGCTTATTTATTATATTTGCAACCATTATTAAAAAATGAGAAAGATTTAAAAAAAATTTCTATATTATCGATGATTATATCTGGCATATATTTACTATTAAGCGTTATTAGTTTACTTTTTGTTTTTTCATTTATAACAGATAGTAATGAAAGCATTACCATCTACTTATTAGCCAAAACAATTCGATATGGTGAATTTATACAAAGAGCGAATGCACTATTTATTTTTATATGGATTTTATCTATGCTTTCATATATTAGTATAGTAACATTTTTTATACTATATATAACAAAAAAACTAACTAATTTATCAAATACAACATCAATTAATTATTGTTACTGCTCTTTAATATTTGGATGTGCCTTATTATATGAAAATGTTGCTCAATATATAAATTTTATTGAAGGATTTTTAAAATATGTAATTTTAGTATTTTTATTTATAATTAACGTTGGAATACTTATATTAGCCAATATAAAATATAGTAGATTATTAATCTAATAAAAATTATAGCTATATTTTTTATTAACAGATGAAAGGATTTTTATATGAAAAAGTTATTAAAAAGTTGCTTTGTTGTATGCACTTTACTAATTATTTTATTTAATTTCACAGGTTGTTATGATGCACATGGTATTGAAGAGCTTGCTTATGCAGTTGCAGTTGGATTAGATATAACAGATAGTAATGAATTAGAGCTTACTCTTCAATTTGCCAAAAATGGTAGTAGTAGCTCAGAAGAGTCGGTAGGTTCGTCACAATCTGAAGGTTCCATCATTTCATCTGTAGTTTGTTCATCTATTGATTCTGGAATTGCACTAATTAATAGTCATATTTCAAAAAAGATCAATTTGTCACATTGTCAAGAAATAATTTTTTCGGAAAAAATAGCCACAATTGGGATTTCTGAATATTTGGACACTTTTGCTAATAATGTGGAAATTAGAACTGATTGTGCAATTGTAATTTCTAAAGCAAATGCAAAAGATTATTTAAAAAATGTAAAACCTTCATTAGAAACATTAACTGCACGTTATTATGAATCGACTTTAACAACAAATGAATATACTGGATATACGGCTAATATAAAATTAGCAGAATTTTATTCAGCTGTAAAAGATGATTATTCTGAAGCATATGCTATCTTAGGTGGGATAAATTCTAAACATTATACAAATACAGCTAAAATAAATGCTGATTATACTGCTGGTGAAAATCCTGTATCTGATAGCGATGTTATTGAAACACTAGGTATTGCCGTATTTTCTGGTGATAAACTTGTTGGTGAACTTACTGGATTAGATAGTATTTGTCATTTAATTATTAATAATGACCTTGATCAGTGTACACTTTCAGTACCTAATCCTTTTGAAAATAATAGATATATAGATTTATTAATAACCTCAACCAAAAATACAAAATGTTCCGTAAATATTATAAATAATTCACCTCTTGTAAATATTAATGTTCATTTAATTGGTTATGGTTTATCTTTAGATTCTAAAACATATTACAATACAGAAGAGTCTTTGAACAAAATTCAAAAATATGCCCAAAAATACATTCAACGTAAACTAGAAAATTATTTATATAATACTTCTTTAAAATACAATTCGGATATTTCTGGTTTTGGTAAATATGCAGTAAAGAATTATTTAACTCTTGATGAATGGCAAAACGCTAATTGGCTTGGAAATTATAAAAATTGTTTTTTTAATGTAAATGTTGAGTTTACATTGAAATCTGGATCTTTATTTGGAGAATCTTAGTGAGGTGATTGTTTATGATTAAATTTATTATTTGTATTGTTACGGTTTATATTTTAATTAATTCAATTAGTTATGGTATTTATGAATTAAAAGAGCAAAAAAATAAAGTTGGTGGAATTACTTCTGTTGCTCTTGGAATTTTTCAGTGTGTGTTTACTAATACTATTCTGTTTATGCTTAACAGATAAATTGTTATTATAAGGTGAAACTGGGAAAAGAGAACCGTCCCCTTTTCCCATTTTCCTTATTTTAGTTTTTTTAGTAACCATTTTCCTTGTTGTGAGAAGTCGCTTTCTTGGAAATCTGTTGTTTTGTTGCAGTTGCTGTTTAGTATTGCTGAGGTTTCATTTTTGTTTGATAGGTTCCAGCATACCCAGCTTATGTTGTAGCTGTTTAATAGTTCTATCCATTTGTCTCCTTCTTCTTGGCTTATTGTTCCATTTCCGCTGGCGTCACTTATTCCGAATTCTGTTACAAATATTGGTAATCCTTTTTCGTGTGCTATTTTTAATTTTTTTCTTAATTCGTCTTTGTGTGTCGCTGCATAAAAGTGTAGTGTGTACATTATATTTTCATAATCTGTTATTGGGTTGTTTGCTACAATGTCTATATCTTGTGACCATTTTGGTGTTCCTACTATTATTATTGCATTTGTATCTATTGCTCTTATTTTTGAAATTACTTCTTCTGCATATGGTTTTATATCTTTATCCCATGTAACATCTCCGTTTGGTTCATTACAAATTTCATATAATACATTTTTGTTATTTTTGAATTCATTTGCCATTTCTTCGAAAAAGCTTATTGCTTCATTTTTATATGTATTTGGATTATTGTCTTGTAGTATATGCCAATCTATTATTACATATAACCCTAAATCTGTTGCATAATTTACCGCTTCTTTTACTTTACTATGTAGCTCTTTTGTATATCCATCATTTGGATTACTATACATTGCAATTCTTATTACATTTATATTCCAGTTATCTCTCATTTCTTTAAATGTTTCTTCATTTATGTATTGTGAATATATTGCTATGCTATGTGTACTTACACCTTTTAATTGAAATTCTTGTTTATTTTTATCTACAATTTTAGTTCCTTCAACTGATAATTTTCCGTGTTTTCCTACTGGTGTTGAATTAATTTCTTTTATCACTTCGGTTGCTCCTTTTTTCATTATTTTTATTAAAATATTGTTTTCAATTTTACTTGTCTTATCATTACTTTTATTTTCATTTTTTTGAGGTACATTACTTTGAGTTTGACCTGTTGTCTTATTAGTTAAAATATCGTTTTTTTCCTTATTTTCTTTTATTTCATTGTTGTTATTATTATTTGTGTTAACATTTTGCTCTCCTGAGTATGTTTTTATATTTTCAAGTTTTTGCTTAAAATCTGATTTAGCAATAAACCCTAATTCAATTTTCTGTTGTTGCTGTACTTCATTATTATAGCTTTCTGGGATTAACTTTAATATGCTTCCATTTATTTCATATTTTGCATTCCAAACTTGTGTTATTTCTATATCAGTAATATCAATTAATACCTTCCAATTTTTTATTGTTTCACTGCTATTATTGCTTAAATTTACCGTATATTGAGCATATTCTTTTATTCCATCACTCCATGTATTTGCAATAGATAATTTTATATCTAATTTATTTTCTTGTGTTACAACTTCATTATTTTCTGTTATAGAATTTTTATCATTATTTATAATTTCATTACCTTTAACTTCATTACTTTTAATTTCATTATTTGATAATTTATTATTATTGTTTTTTACAAAAATAAATCCTATAATAGCAATAGTTATAATGAAAATAAGCACTAATATCATAATAATTTTCTTTTTCATACGTAAATATCTCCTTTATTTTAATATTTATTTTGTATATTCATGTTCTTTTATAGTATCTTCGGAGCCACCTTAATTAAAAATGCAAATTGTAGTTATAGATTATGTATATTTTCCACATCTTGTACTATCTTTTGTCTTATTCCTTTGTCTGAAAATTTATAATAATATGTTTGTATATCTGGTAATAAACTATCAAAATATACTATTTTTCCATCATTATCTTGTAATTTTAAGTTTGGAAGAGTTTTTATCATTTTTTCGTCTCCCCAATATTTGTAAATAAAGTCAGATTTCTTTTTATTTCCATACATTTTATCATATTCTTTATCTATCATTTCTACATTTCCAATATTAATATTATGTAATTTTACCATTCTTATATAAAAAGCTTTTAACGCATATGCTGTTAATAGACAATCAACAATTAAAAATACCGCAGTTATCATTTCTATTATTTTTAAAGCCTTATCTGATATTTTTCTTTTTATAAAGTTTATTAATTTATCAATTTTAGGATTTATATATGATACTAAATAAATTCCAAGTAATCCCCAAAAAATTGAAAAATATACACAAACTCTACCATTTATATTTAGTGGCATGTCCGAATAATCCCACCAAATAACATGAAATATTAATTCACCTATTAGGCTAACTAAATATTCTATTATAGAGCCAGCAACAAATCCGCCCCAAAATAATGTATTATTATTCTTTTTAAATGGTTGCAAACACAGTATCATAACAACTGCACCTAAACCATATATTGCGCAAAAAGGACCATATAAAAAGCTTTTTCTACTTTCTATTACTCCTTTTGTTACTGCACCAAATGCAGTTTCTATTACAAATCCTAAAACACTATATATAATAAAATATGCTATTAATCTCCATATTGAAAAACCAAATATAGTCTTATTTTTTTTTGCTTTATTCTCTTCATTGTTTTTCTCTAAATTTTTTTGTACAATATTTTCATTTGTTTTTTCCATTTTAATTCTCCTTATTACTACTTATTTTTCTTTTTTTTTCGTTTTTCTAATTTATTTTGTTTCATTAATAAATCCTCTAATTTTGTTTGTTCTATTTCTTGTGCAGTTTTTCTTTTTGGAATAAACCATTCTGCAAATTTATATCCATCTCTGCCTTTAATATAACAATAACCTATAAGTGAATACACTATTGCACCTACAAAATTAACTAGTAAATCTTTCATAGTGTCTTTTATACCTAAATCTAAATATCCACCATCTATTACTTGTTCTTTTTGCATTCCATTTTGATCAGTGTAATATATTACTGTTTTATTTATATTATTTATTACAATTGCATTGTTCTTTTTATCTGGATTAAGCTCCACTGATGATATTGTCTGCACAATTCTATCTTTTTGCATATCTGTTTTAAATACTGTATCCATCCCGAACTCAAAAAATTCCCATAGCACTCCAATTGTCATTGAAAAACAAAATGCTACTAAAGCTACAAAAATTGGCTCCATTTTAGCATGGAATTTTTCTGACCTGTTTAAAATATCAATCATTGAAAAACCTATTGCAGCACATAAAAAACCATTTATCGTATGAAGCATTGTATCCCAATTTTTAAATATCCCATAAAAATTTTGAACCTCTCCTAAAATTTCTGCAGAAAAAATAAATAATAATATTATTTTTTCAAGTGTATCTGGTAATTTTATCTTTAATTTTCTATCAATAAATATTGGAATTAAAAATAAAATTAATGTAAGTACACACATAAAAACATTCTCGAAATTTCCCCTTAATAATTGAATTATCATTGTTGCAATTACTAAAACTCTTAATATTATATATATTGTAATATCTTTTTTCTTATACTCACCAATTTCAATTTTTTTCATTAATCAACTTCCTTATAAAATATTTTCTTTTATTTTATTATATGCTAATTATAATAAGATTATTTTTTTGTATTGTATCATATTGTATTAAGAAAAGCGACTAAATAAAAAAATTTTAGTCGCTTTTTTTATATGCAGTCTCCTGCATTTTTCTTTTTTGATTTTTTATATTTATCTCCATCTTTTTTTGATAATTTTATATTTTGTATACCTAATTTAGTACATATCTTAAATTCAGTATATCCTTTATTAATTATTGGATGTCTTAATATTCTATTATCTGCTATATTTACAGTTTGTTTTGAAAATGCTATATATGAAAATTTTTCATCTTCATATGATAGTTGACCATCTTTAAAAAGTTTATGTATTTTGCTTCTTTGCACTCTTGCTGTAAATTGACACCAATCATCTTGTGGTAATTTACATTCATTTTCATGTGGACATGGTGCAATTATATGCGCATTTTCTTGTAATAATTGAGAGCGTATTTGTTTTATATTTGAAAATCCTCGTGGTGTTCCTGGCTCTATCACAAGTAGAATTTTATTTGTTGCTTTCCACAGTTTTGAAATTATTTTATTTACTTCATTTTTTGGTAATTCATTTATCATATATGATACCATTATAAAATCTGCTGTTTGATTAATTTCATCTTTTACAATGTCAAACTTTTTCCATTCTGTGTTTTTCAATTTTTCAGAATATGACATTAATTTTTTACCAACTTTTATCATTGAATCTTCTCTTTCAAAACATGTTATATTAGGTGAGTTATCTACTAATTCTGTAATTGCCCATGTTGCAGATCCTGTTCCAGCTCCTATATCAAATACTGTATTTATATTAAAATTGTTATTTTCTAAAGTTTTGTTTATTGCACTATAATCAGCCTCATATGTTGCAGGCATTCTTGAAAGAGCATATGCTACTGCTTCATCTGATTCAGTTAGTAATCTTTTACCATCATTATCATTTTTTCTGTATCTTTCACTTATTGATTTTGCTTTTTTATTTATATTTTGCATATTTATAATTTGATTTAATTGATTTTCTAAAGCTCTGTTTAAATCTATTGGAATTGCCATTTTATCTCCTTATTATTTCTTGTTATAATTATATTTTCTATATAAAAAATGAACGCTTTAACATAATGTTAATAATACGCTCATTTTATTAATATTAACTTATTAGAATTTATACCAATCTGGTACCATTAGTAAATCAAGCTCCATTACACCTAAAACAATGTATAAGAATATTGTAACCGAAATACTTGCTATACCTATAATTAGTCCTGCTGTTCCTATACCCTTCTTTTCAATAATACAACTTACTATACCAAGAACTATTGATAAAACACCAAATATTACAGATACAACTATGTAGCACATTGTTACTACAGATAATATTCCTAATACTAGTGATGCAATACCCAATCCGTAATTTTTCTTCTCTTTAATAACTTTTTGATTTTCTTCCATAAAATTTCCTCCTTTATGAAGTTTCTACTGCTTTATTTTAATATATATTGTTATTTTTTTCAAGTTTCAAATTTAAGAATTTGCTATTTCTATATTTACATTTTTTCCTTTTATTGGCTTATCTTTCATACCAGTTAAAACTTCATCTACATAATTTACTGGTACATCCACAAAAGAAAATTTGTCTAATATATTTACTTTTCCTATTTCTTTACCTGATATTGCTGTGTTTGCTGACATACTTCCTATTATGTCTTTTACCATTATTTTGTCTTTTTTACCTAAACTAAAGAATAATCTTACATATCCATTTTCATCTGGTTCATAGCTATTTTTTGAAGTATTGTTTTGCTCTTGCTTTCCATTTATTATTGTAAACATTGCTTTTGCTAAATCTTTTAAATCTATATTTTGATTTGATATTAGTTCATCAAAAATATCTGATTTAATAAATTCTTTTTTACTCATTATATCTGTAACAGATTTAACAAATTCTGTATCTTTTGCTTTATTTATTTCAGATACTGTTGGTATTTTTCCATAAGATATTTTTGTTTTTGCATAATGCTCTATTTCTTGTAATTTATTTTTTTCTTTACCAACAACGTATGTTATTGCTTTTCCTACATTTTTATTTCTACCTGTTCTTCCAATTCTATGTACATAATACTCATTTTCTTGTGGAATATCATAATTAATAACTAAATCTAAATTTGCAATATCAATTCCCCTTGCAGCAACATCTGTTGCTATAAGAATTTTTACATCACCTTTTTTAAACTTTTTAATTGTTCTATCTCTTTGATCTTGTTTTATATCACCATGTATAACATCGACATTATATTTTTTAGATTTTAAGTAATCATGTAATTGGTCAACTTTTTTCTTTGTGTTACAAAATACTATCAATTTTTCTGGTTTGTATAAATCAATAACTCTTGTTGTAATTTCGTCTTTCATATTATTTTTTGTTTGAAAAGCTATTTGGTCAATATTTTCTACAGTTAGCTCTTTTGCTTTTATTTTTATTTTTTTAGGATTTTTTAAATATTTTTTTGTGATTGCCATTATCTTTTCATTCATTGTTGCAGAAAATAACAATGTTTGTCTTTCTTCTGGAACTTCTTGCAAAATTGTTTCAATATCTTCCCTAAATCCCATATTTAGCATTTCATCTGCTTCATCTAATATAACCATTTTTACATTTGATAATTTTATAGTCTTTTTTCTCATGTGATCCATTATTCTACCAGGCGTTCCAACTACTACTTGAACTCCTTTTCTTAATGGTATTATTTGTTTTTCTATTGGTTGACCACCATATACAGTAAGCAATTTTAAATTTTCAGTATATTTTGTAAATTTTCTTAATTCATCTGTAATTTGGCAAGCTAGCTCTCTTGTTGGTGCTAATATTAATATTTGTGTTTTTTTATTTTTTACATCAACATTTTCAATTGCTGGAATACCAAAAGCAGCAGTTTTTCCTGTACCTGTTTGTGATAATCCTATTATATCATTTCCATTCATAATTTCTGGTATTGATTTTTCTTGTATTTCTGTTGTCTCATCATATCCTATATCCTGTAATGCTTTTAATAATTTTTCTGATAAATTTAATTCATTAAATTTCATATTTTCTCCCCTACTCTATTTTTTTATTATGGTTATTGGCTAAAAAAACAGACTTAAAACAAATTTCAAAATATGTTTTAAGTCAAATTTTTTTCTTTTTTCATTTATATGATATATTTTTACATCAACTAATAAACATAAATTTCACATTTATTAGTATACCATATTTTTACATTTATGTAAAGTACTAATTCAACTCATTGACATTTTGCGTTTTTATAGTATAATTGAAATAATTTTATGTCAAAATTTGAAAGGACGCGATGTTTATGGATTATAACTTTAAAGAAGTTGAAAAAAAATGGAAAAAATATTGGAAAGATAATGAAACATTTAAAACTGATGTATGGGATTTTTCTAAACCTAAATATTACGCATTAGATATGTTTCCATATCCTTCTGGTGTAGGTCTTCATGCTGGTCATGTTGAAGGTTATACTGCTACAGATATAATTGCTAGATTTAAAAGAATGCAAGGATATAATGTTCTACACCCTATGGGATGGGATGCATTTGGTTTACCTGCTGAACAATATGCTATTACTACAGGAAATCATCCAGATGGTTTTACAGAAAAAAATATAGCTACATTTAAAAATCAATTGGAAAATTTAGGTCTTTCTTATGACTGGAGCAAAGAGCTATCTACAACAGACCCTAATTTTTATAAATGGACTCAATGGATTTTTAAACAATTATATTTAGATGGTTATGCCAAATTAGTTAATATGCCAGTTAACTGGTGTGAAGGTTTAGGTACTGTTTTAGCTAATGACGAGGTAATTGATGGAAAAAGTGAAAGAGGTGGATTTCCTGTTGTTCGTAAAAATATGAAACAATGGATTATCGAAACTCCAAAATTTGCAGAAAAATTACTTGAAAATCTTGAAAACCTTGATTGGCCTGAATCAACAAAAGAAATTCAAATAAATTGGATTGGAAAATCTGTTGGTGCACATGTAAACTTTAAAGTTGCTGGTCATGATGGTTTATCATTTACAGTTTTTACAACAAGATGTGATACTCTTTTTGGTGCGACATATTGTGTTCTTGCTCCAGAAAGTGATTTAGTAAAACAAATAACAACACTAGATCAAAAGAGCGCAGTTGACAAATATATAAAAATTTGTAGCACAAAATCAGACTTAGAAAGAACAGAATTAAATAAAGAAAAAACAGGTGTATTTACAGGTGCATATGCTATAAATCCTGTAAATGGAAAAGAAATTCCAATTTGGATCTCTGACTATGTTTTAGCATCATACGGAACTGGTGCAATTATGGCTGTTCCAGCTCATGATACAAGAGATTATGAATTTGCAACAAAATTCAATATAGATATAATTCCTGTATTAGAAGGTGGAGATATTTCTAAAGAAGCCTTCACAGGTGATGGATTACATATCAATTCTGAATTTTTAAATGGTCTTAATAAAGAAGATGCTATTTCAAAAATGTTAAATTGGTTAGAAGAAAATAATGTAGGACATAAACAAGTTAATTATAAAATTCGTGATTGGATTTTTGCTAGACAACGTTATTGGGGTGAACCTATTCCAATTGTTAATTTTGAAGATGGAACAAGTACTGCTTTAGATGACTCAGAATTACCACTTGTATTACCTAAATTACAAGATTATGCTCCAAGTAAAAATGGAGATAGTCCTCTTGAAAAAGCTACTGATTGGGTAAATGTAACTGTAAATGGTAAAAAAGGGAAAAGAGAAACAAGTACTATGCCAGGAAGTGCAGGTTCAAGCTGGTATTTCTTAAGATATATTGACCCACATAATGATAAACAAATTGCAGACCCTGAATTATTAAAACATTGGCTACCAGTAGACTTATACATTGGTGGACCAGAACATGCAGTTGGACATTTAATTTATTCAAGAGTATGGAACAATTATTTACATGATAAAAATATAGTACCAGTTGCTGAACCATTCAAAAAGTTAGTTCATCAAGGAATGATATTAGGTGCAAATGGTATTAAAATGGGTAAAAGATATCCTGAATTTGCAGTTAATCCAAATGATATCGTTGATCAATATGGTGCAGATACATTAAGATTATACGAAATGTTTATGGGACCACTTGAAGCTAATAAACCTTGGAACGAAAATGGTGTTGAGGGTGCAAGAAGATTTATTGAGCGTGTATATAGAATGTTTGAAGAAAAAAATCTTACTGATTCAATAAATCCTAACTTGGAAAAAGTTTATAATACAACAGTAAAAAAGGTTACTGAAGATTATGATAAATTATCTTTCAATACTGCCATTAGCCAATTAATGATATTTGTTAATACTGTATATAAAGAAAATGATTTACCAAAAGAATATGCTGAAGGATTTATTCAATTATTAAACCCTATTGCCCCATTTATTACTGAAGAAATTTGGAATACATTTTTAGGACATACAGAATCAATTACATATTCAAAATGGCCTACATATGATGAATCAAAAACTATTGATGATGAAATTGAATTACCTATTCAATTAAATGGAAAATTAAAAACAACATTAAAAATTCAAAAAGATTCTGATGAATCAACAGTAAAGGAAATTGTTCATAATAATGATACAGTAAAATCTTTAACAGAAGGAAAAACAATAGTAAAAGAAATTTATGTAAAAAATAAAATTTATAATATTGTTGTAAAATAAATCTTTCAAAGAAAAAAATAAAAATCCACTTAATGTGGATTTTTATTTTATTCTTCTATTTTTTGCTCTTTTACTGTATCTGTATCGTTGTTTTTAGATTCAGTATTATTCTTTTCCGTATTTTCATTAGTTTTATTATTATCATTTGTTCCATTTTCTATTTTATTCTGAACTGTATTTTCCTTTTTTATAGTGTTTTCCTTTTTTTCGTCATCATCTTTTTCATTTTTTACAGATTGATTTTTGGTTTCATTTTTACTTTTTACTGTATTTTTTATAGTATTATTCGTAGTATTTTTTGTTTGATTTACAACTGTATTTTTCTTGTTTACTGTTTCGTTTTTCGTTGTAGTATTTTTGCTTTTTGTTGTTTTTGTTTTTTTTACATTTGTCTTTATATACTTTGCTTTTTCTTTGTCATCAAGGCCTAATTTCTGTATATATCCATTGATTAATTCGCTTGTTTCTGATGAATCAGCTTTATAAAACCATAATTCATTTATTTTTTCAGGTGTTCCTGGTAATTGGTCCATTTCTAAATTATTTACATCAAAACTTGTAGCATATGGTACATATCCTAATATTTTTGATAAGGTAATATCTGTTTTTAAATTTTTAAAAATAGCATTTGTAATTTCTTTTACTTTATCTATGTTATTCCATTGAACAACCTGTGTAGCTATTGCTTTTAGAAATTCTCTTTGGGTTTTCATTCTTCCTTCATCATTATCCCCATATTCTGCACTATATGTTGTTCCATTATTATTGTGTCTAAATCTAACTAATTGCTCTGCTTTTTCACCATTTATTTTTTGTTGACCTGCTTTTAAATGAATGTGTAAATCTTGTGTGTCATCATCATAATCCATATTTATAGGGACATCGAAGTCAACACCTCCAATAGCATCAACAATTTCTATTAAAGCACTTGTTTTTACAGTAATATAATAATCTATATTTATACCAGTTAAATTTTCAACTGCCTCGACCGTTTTTTGTGGACTTTTTTGATATAATGCATTGATTTTATCAAAGCCTCCTGCTGTTGCTTCATTTGAACCAACAAATGTGTCTCTTGGTATCGATAATATAAAAGCTTGATTTGTTTCAGGATTAAATCCTGCTAACATTATTGTATCTGTCAATTCTGCAGATATATCTTCACTAACCCCCATTATCAATACAAAAATTGGATCTTTATCAGCAATGGTATCTTTCATAAGATTCATAACAGCTCCTGTAAAACTACCTCCTGCTTTATATAAATATGTTCCGAAGACAGTTCCCATTATCAAAAATAAAATTAATAATATTGAAAGAACTATTTTTAATGCTTTTTTAGGTTTCTTTTCTTTTTCCTGATTTTGATATTTTCCAGCCATTCCAAATTCATTAAAATTATTTTTTGATTTACTGTCATTTTTGTCTTTTTTATTACTTTTTTTATTTATATTTTTCTTTTCCAATTTGCTATTCTTAGTATCTTGTACCTTCGAATGTCTTCCGACCTTTTCCATCTGGTCCATTATTATCTCTTCTACTCATTTTCTCTCCAATAAAAAAACTTATTTAAAATTGATATATATTAAAATTATATTTGTAAATATGTATTTTACATTTATAATTATTATTTCCAATTTTTTTCAAAATATTATATTTCACAATATTTTAATTGATTTTACTATTGAATAAATTCAATGTCAACATTAAACCTATTTAAATTGTAAAATTCACACTTTCTTCACAAAGTATTACTTATTAGTAAAATTTCTGTTTTATGATACAAAAAAAGCCCAGCAAAATGCTGAGCTTTCGCCAATTCACCACAGCCACCTTTATTAAGGTAACCCATCTGTAAGCAGACGTGTGTTTTGGCATGTCGCCATCTAAGTTGCATAACTTGATGTCATATATATAAACCGATGATATCATCGGACTACTTATATATTAACATAATTATTTGTCTAAATCAATAATTTTTCCTTTTTTTTACTTTTTTTTATACGATTAAAGTTCACATGTACTCACATATTGATTTAATATATCGCTTAATTTTATTATTTTTCAAATTCTGAATATCTTTCAATTACCAATTTTAAATCACACCAAAACTCAATCTTTTTATTTTCATCTCTTAATAAAGCAGCCGGATGCCAAGTTGGCATATAATAAATTCCCTTTTTTTCAATCCATCTTCCCCTACTTGCAGTAATTGAATACTCTTTTCCCAAAATATTTTTTAATGCTGTACTTCCTAATAATACAATTATTTTAGGTTTTACAAGAATCACTTGATTACGCAAATAATCAAGACAAGCCTCTGCCTCATCCGCTTCTGGTACTCTATTTGCAGGAGGTCTACATTTTACAATATTTGCAATATATAATTCATCTCTTTTAATTTCAAGTCCTTCAAAAGCTGAATTCATCAATTTACCAGCCTTTCCAACAAATGGTTGACCAAGTCTATCCTCGTCTGCCCCAGGGCCTTCTCCAATTAACATTATATCAGCATTTTTATTACCTTGACCAAAAACTATATTATTTCTATTTGTACATAACTTACATTTTTTGCAATTAATTATTGATTTTTCTAAATCTTCCCAATTACTATACATTATATCATTTCCTTGCTTTCATTTTACACTTTTATTACCACATATCATTATATATATCAAATTTTATAATAAATTGCAATTAGATTAAACACATAATTGCTGCATTTCTACCAGCATTTTGCTTTTCAGTTCTGTATGAATGCAATATATCACTATTGCAAACTGTACATATACCTGAATCTATTATATTTTCTTCTTTCAAACCACAGCTCTTCATCATGTTTATATTTGCTTTAACTGCATCTATATAATATTTTTGTTTTCCATCTACAACTTCTCCCACTTTTATAATTGATTCATCATTAAAAGCTTGCATAAACAAATCTTTTACATCTTCCTCAACTTGAAAGTGACATTGCCTTATTGTTGGACCTATACAACAAATTATATCTTCAGGATTACAATTATATTCTTCCTGCATTTTTTGAACTGCAACCATACCAATTTTTTGCACAGTCCCCCTCCATCCAGAATGAATATCACCTATTACATTTTTTATAGGATCATACAAAAACAATGCTGTACAATCAGCAAAATATAAAGATAGAGCTTTATTTTTTTTATCTGTTATTAATCCATCAACCTCATCAAAATTAGAGCTCTCATCATCTTCATTTACAATTCTTACAATTTTAGTATGTGTCTGTTTTGGATGTACTATATTCTCATTATTTATATTAATCTCCTTACATATTTTTTTGTAATCATCACTATCCTTAGTGCTATTTTTAAAATCTAATGGTTTTAATGTATAGCAATGTTTTAACTTGTTTTGATATTGTAATAATCTTTTAAATTGTAGATATTGTATATTATTATTTTTAATATGGATAATATTTTCATTTGATAAATCTTTCATAAAATCAACCCTTCCTATAAAAAAATTTAATTCTCTACTTGTTCTTTTATCATCTCTAAAACAGCATTTTTTTCAGCTTCATTTATATAATTATATTGATTATTGCTATTAGCAGTATCAAAACCACAAATTGCTTTATATTTACAATAATCACACGGTGTTTTTTTCTTTTTATAATATGGGTGTATGTCTATATTTCCAGACATTATTTCCTCTGAAATTTGTTTTATTATTTTATTCATATATTTTTGTAAATATTCAAATTGTTTTCGCGATACACCACTTGTTTTTGTTTGACTTAAGTCTCCATCTTTTCCAATATATGCTGGCACTATTGTTGAAGCTCCCTTTTCTAATTTATTGTCCATCATTTTTACAATATTTATATCTGCTAATATTAATCCCTGCATTTTGAATTTTTTTCTTATTTCATTTTCAATATCTTCTTCAGACATATTTTTAGATGATTTTATAATTGGATCAATTAAATTAAAATATAGTACACCAGCAGGAAGCACATCTTCTTCTTTGCAGGCAGCATCCAAATATGTTAATAATTGTAACTGTAATCCTGCATAAACAGAATTTAGCTCTATATTTTTTACAGATGATTTATAATCTATAATTCTTATGTATTTATCTTCCGCAGTTTTTGCAATATCTATTCTGTCTATCTTTCCTGTAATTTCAACTTTTTTACCATTTTCCAAATCTATAATTATTGGACTGTATTCTTTTCCCTCTTTAAACTCAACCTCGTTTCCAAGCACTTCAAAATCACTATATTTTAAACTTTCTAATATATATTTCATAGATTTTTTTACAACTCTTTTTAATCTAGCTGCTAAAACCTTATACTTCGGAGCACTTGAAAAAATAAAATTCTTATTTAATCCTAATTTTTCATTTATAATTTCTTCAATAATGTCATTTGTTTCTTCTTCAGTTAAAAATTTTATTTTAATGTTTCGTTCCCTTACAATATTAAAAAAAGTATCTATTGTATCATGCATAAAAGAACCAGTATCTAACGAGTCAACTTTAAAGCTATCCTTTTCAGATATGTTTAATCCATATTTTAAATAATAAGAAAATGGACATGATTTATATTGTTCCAACCTTGATACACTCGTTTTTAATGTTTTTCCATATAATTTTTCTATATTTTCTTTATTTATTCGCTCTGGCATATTTGTATAACTAATTGCCTTTAAACTGTTAACTAATTTATATTTCCAATTTTCATTACTCATATAATAATTATATGCTGTAATCCATTTATCATCTAAATCTTTATCTTCATCTTTATAATCTCTTAATTGATTTAAAAGTTCCTCAAATGTGTTATTTTCAATTAAAATTTCAGACTCTTTTTTTATTATATCGCTATCTTCTTTAATTGTAGGGAATAACTTTTTAATTTTAGATACTAGCATTGACGCTCTTAAGGTTTTTCCATCAGCTCCTGATGACGAATATGATAAATATATACTTTCACTTGCAGCAGTAAATGCTTTGTATATATTAAAATTATCTTCATATAATCTTTCAATCGTTCCTTTAGCAAGTTCAATTCCATTTTCTTTCAAAATAGCTCTATCATTATCATTAAAATATCCCTCATTTTTATTAACACTTGGAAACATTCCATCATTTAAACCAATTATAAAAACAGTTCTAATTTTATGACTTCTTGATCTATCTATATCCCCTAATATTACTTGATCCTGTGTTCCTGGTATTTTACCTAAATTACTATTTCCAAGACCTGTTTTTAAAATCTGCATATATCTTTCAAAAGTAATTTTTTCATCACCAAATACCAATACAATTTCATCTAACACTTGCATTATTATTTTCCAGCTTGTTTCATATTCTGTTGCGATTTCCACCTTATTTAAATTTAAAAGCTCTTCTCTTTTTTCTTCTAACTTTCTATCAATTTCATTCTCGATTAAAAACTCATACAATCTTTTTGTTATTTCTTTTGCGGAATTCGTTCCTAATAAATTTTCTTTAAACTTAATTAATGGATTTACAATTATTTTTCTTATTTCTCTAAATCTTTCTATTTGTGCTCTATTTGTATCATCTTCATCATGAAAATTCCACTCACCTTTATACCATTTACTATATTTTATTCCCCATTTTAAACAATAATTTTCTAATGCATATATTTCTTCTGGTTCAATATCTAAAAATCCAGTCTTTATATAATTAAAAACTGATTCATATGACCAATTTTTTGCAAATATTTCTAGAATAGATAACAAATATTTTACTATTATATTTTGACTTAAATCTTTCTTTTCATCTATAAAAACTGGAATTTGATATTTGTTAAATATAACCTTACATAAATTTGAATATATATCCAAATTTTTAGTAATTATAGAAATGTCACGATATCTATATCCTTCATTTTTGACTAATTTAACAATTTTTATTGCAATATTTTCTATTTCAGAATATTGGTTATTTGCTAAAAACAAATGTATATTTTTTAAATTTTCATTTTCATATTTTTTATATGGTACAGAATACAAATTTTTCTCAATGTGTTTTAATTCATCATTTTTAAATCTCCATACTTTTTCCATAAATACAGGTTTGTCCATTTTTACATTTGCTTCTTTAGCAACATCTTTTATTTTTTGAACAGTTTGTTTATTAGCATAAAAAATATCTGTATCAGGAGAATTACTTTCTTCTAGGGAATCTGTACAAACATTAATTGTTACTTGGCTTGCCATATTTAATAAAATTTTAATTATATCATACTCTTGCTTTGTAAATCCAACAAACTCATCTATGTAAATAAGTGTGTTTTCAAAAATATTTGTTTCAGGCAATTGATTAGCAAGTATTGTTAATACATCATTTTCATCAATATATTTATTTTGTATAGTTTCTTCAAACTTGCTAAACACAATTTTCATATCATTCATTTTAGATTTTAAATATTTATCTTTTGAACTTTCAATCATTTCATCCAAATTTTCTAAACTGACACCATGTTTTTTAAACTCAGTTATTTGAGTTGATATTAGCTCTATATTTTCATCAGACTTGCCTAAAAAATTTAAATTAGATTTTTCATTTAATAAAATATTATAAATAAGCATAGCCTTTCCACATGGAGATAATGCTGTTTTAGTTGCTCCACCAACTTCATTCATTACTCTATATGCCATACGATTAAATGTTAAAACTTCAGCATTTAAGGCTGCTCCTGTACCAACAGCATTTATTAACTCACGCTCTGCAGTAAAAGAAAATTGCTCTGGAGTTATTATATAAATTTTTTTATCACCAGATATTTTTTCTTTTATTTCATTAAATAAAAATGTACTTTTTCCTGTTCCAGATTTTCCATATACTAATCGTAATCCCATACTCAATTTCCTTTCAATTTTTTTATTTTTTTCCTATGTCAGTGGGTTGTTAATGAAGGGCAATGGGGAGCAATGGGAGGTTGTCAATGGTTGTCAATGGGGACGGTTCTTCTTGACAACTTTAGGCATACATTTGGGATGTAGCTTCAAAGTTGTCAAGAAGAACCGTCCCCATTGACAACCATTGACAACCTCCCATTGCTCCCCATTGACAACCTCCATTGACATCACACTGACACATCCCACATTCACACCCACACCAACACTTACTGACATTTTACAAATTTAATTTTCTCTTTTCCAATAAAATAAATATTGCTGTGCTATTCCAGCTAAGTTTCCAAACTTTTCAAATGCTATATCATTTATTAATTTTTTGCTTACTTTGTTTTCGTCTGGATTTTTTATGTATAAATCATTCATAACTCTTCTAACCCATACATCTATTGGAAAAATATCAAATCTTTTTAATGTTGAAAATAACAAAATACAATCTGCTACTTTTGGTCCAACTCCTGATAAATTTAACAGTTCTGCTCTTGCAGATGTTGTATCTAATAGATGTAATTTTGATAAGTCGATTTCATTGTTCAAAACCATATGTGTTGTTTCAAATAATCTGATATCCCTAAAGCCTAACCCTAGTTTTCTAAACTCTTCTACAGTTACATTTTTTAATTGATTTGGTGTTGGAAACAAATAATATTCTTCATTGTTCCAATTAATTTTTGTTCCATATTTTTTAGATAATCTTTCAATAATCCCTTTTATTCTTGGTATATTATTATTAGCAGATATAATAAATGATATAATTGTTTCCCACAAATCTTGATTTAAAATTCTAATTCCACTTCCATATTCAATACTTTCTTTCATATAAATATCAATTTTAGCTAATGATTTTTTTATACTTGAATAATCCCTATTTAAATCAAAATAATCTGTTACAATATCTTTTATATTTTTATTCAAAATTCCTTTGAAAATAATATTTTCTCCATTTATTTTAACATTTAATACACCGTTTTTTATTACTCCTGTATAGGAATCATCATCATTTTTATTCCATCTAAAACATTGTCCACATTCAAAAATATCTTTTAATTCAAAATCATTGTTCTTTTTTATTATTATTTCTTGTTCTTCCATTATTTGCACTACCTCTATCTTCATGTTCAATATTTTTTATAGTAATATCATAATTACTTTTTATTTGAGCAACAATTTCTTCATCTGAAAATACAGTTTTTTCAATCATGTTATTGCCTCCGTTCTGCATTTTTTTATATTCTATCAAAAAAAAATGTATTAGTAAATCAATTTGCACATTTACTAAAATTAAATTTTTATATAATAAAACACCGTTGCATTTAAACGGTGTTTTTACTATTTTATTTTTTGCATTCTTCTTTTAAATTTTCTAAATCTTCTTTATTAAAATCATATTTCTTCTTGCAAAAACTACATTTTATTTCAGCTTTTCCATCTGTATTTATTATATTTTCTAGCTCCTGTTTTCCTAATGAAATTAATCCTTTTTCAATTCGATTTCTACTACAATCACATTTATATTTTGGTGTTTTTTGCTCCTCTAATAATTTTACATTTTTATCACCTGTTACGATTCTAGCAATTTCGATCAAATCTTTTTGTTCATCTAATAATGCACTTATAGGTTTTATATTTTTTAAGTTTTCTTCTAATTTAGATATGTCTTCATCTGTTGCATCTGGCATTGGTGTAATCATGTATCCTCCTGCACTTTTTACGCCATTCTTATTTACAAGGACCCCTAATGCTATTGCAGATGGAGTTTGTTCAGATTTTGCAAAATATTCAGCAAAATCTTCAGCAATTTCTCCTGAAACTAATGGTGTTAATCCTACATATGGCTCTTTTAAGCCAATATCTTTTATAATATATAACATTCCATATTTTCCAACAGCTGTACCTACATCTAATTTTCCATTATCCTTCAATGGTAAATCTACATTTGGATTTTGTACATATCCTTTTATTTCCATATTACTATTTACAACAGCATTTAGTGACCCAAGTGGTCCGTCTGCTTTTATTTGAAGAGTTATTGTATCATCATCATCCTTTAATCCACTTCCCATTATACATCCCATTGTTAATAATCTTCCCAATGCAGCAGTTGCAACTGGGCTTAAATCGTGTATTTTTCTTGCCTCTTCAACAAGTTCTGTTGTATCTATACATTTTACATTTACTTTTCCATTGTATGCTAATCCTCTAACTATTTTGTCTGACATTTTTTTGCACTCCTTATTATTTTTTGCATATTTTATCACACTTTATTAGATAATTCAATTCTAACTACTTATTAACCCAATCCTGTATTAAATAAGATTCTATTTTTAAATTGCCTTTTCCAACAGCCATTTCTATTCCAACTTTGTTCTTTCCATGATAATCACTTCCACCACTTCTATAGAAATTATTCTTTTGAGTATACTCTAATAAGTAATCGATATCATCTTGTGAAAATTCACTATGCATGCATTCAATTCCATCAATATCATATTCTGCAACTATATTATCTAATAATTTTTTCTTATCTTCTGCCCATTTATATATAAAAATATGTGGAAGAAATACTAATCCACCTGCATCTTTTACTAATTTGATAGCCTCATCTAATTGTAAATAATCTTCACTTTTATCTATGTATAATGGATAATTTACATCTCCGCAATATTTTTTAGAAAATATATTAAATTCACTCCAAAAATCGTCTGGAACTTTTAATTTATTTTCTTCATGTGCCTTTATATCATTATAAATTTTAATACTAGCCCAATCTGTTTTAGGATTAAATTCTATATCTTCTTTTTTAGACATAACTAATCCCATATCCTTACATCTTTCATGTAATATATCAAAATATTTTTGTTGCAATATTTCCTTTGATTTCGTTTTATGAAATTCTTCCATAAAATTATTAATCACTTTTGGATCTACCTTATAACCTAAAATTTCAATTAATCTTTTTTTATAAGCACATTTAATTTCAACACCATTTATAATTTGTCCTGAAAAATATTTTTTTACATCCAATTTTGCAAGTTCTTTATATCCCTCACATGTATCATGATCTGTAATTGATATATATTCCAATTTCAAACTTTCTGCCTTTTTTAAAACTTCAATTAAACTATCTGCACCATCTGAATATGTTGTATGCATATGCATATCTATCATATTATTCACCTCTTCCTTCAATTTTACTCTTTTCAATATCTTTAATAAACTCTTTTTCAATTGCATCTATTTTATCTAATAAAACATCACTATTAGGGAAGTCACCATCACGAGATATCTTACTTTTTATTTTCTTTCTCAATATTGCAATTCTATCCAAATATGCTTCTGAATTAGACATTAATTCCATTTTATTTTTTTCACGTTCACATCTAACAGCCTCTGCGGTACTTCTATATTTTGTATCCCCACTTTTATAAACAAGCTCTGGTTTACTTTTTACATATCCTCTTTTAAATACTCTCATTTTATTAGCAATTTTTCTTTTTTCAACTTCTTCAATATTTTCAAGCATTTTTTCATATGAATAATCATGATTTTTTGCAGTTACAGCTCTGGCTGGTAAATCTTGCTCAACTAATTCAAATTCTCTCTCATACGCAGATAATAAACTTTCATATCTATGTACTGCTAAGATATTTATTTCAATATCATAATTTCCCTCAACATTAACTTCTGCTCTATTACCATTTAAATCGCGTTTTCCAATTTTAGCTCTTCCACCATTCTTTTGAAAATCCATAATTTCAATATATCCAGGAGATGCAAAAGTTCCCTCTTGAAATAAATGTACTTTATGAAAGACTGCTTTTTGTCTTAAATATCCATCTAACGCAGGTCTTACAAATTCTTGCAATAATCTATATGAATCATCTGAAAATTTTTCTATAATTGTATCATAATATTTATGAAACATTGCAACTTGATCTGGATCAATAGCCACATGATTTGAACATTCATTTTGATTATAAAATTCTGTTTCAGCAAACATTCTTAATCCTGTTTTTCCAGCTCCTGGTTGTGCAAAAATATATATTGATTTTGGATTAGGTGTATGTACTGCTTCTAAAAAAGTTACAAGCTCTAATTTATCTAAACATTCTTCAAACTCATCTTTTGTTAATCTCACATCATCTTCTGATAAAACTTCCCCATTATTTTTTAATTGATTTTCAAAAAAAATTCCTCCTATTTATTCTTATTATTTTTCACTTCTTTACCATATACATCAATAACTCTGTTAATTATAGCTTCATTGTTTTGATATATTGCTCTTTTTTCATCTTCAAGTACTTTTATTTTTTTTGCAAATTCAGAATATTTCTTCTCTGTATTTTCTTTTACCTCTTTAGCGATTTTTAAATTAATTATTTCTAATGCTAGGTCAATTTTATCCAACAGCCTATCACTCCTTTAGTTTATTACAATTATAGTAATGATTATAATAAATTTTTACATACATTGTCAATTATTTGTACTAAATGAAAAAATTATTTAAAAGTATTAAAAAAACTTTCGCATAAGTATTGACAAAAGTTGCCATACTATGTAAAATAACTATATTATGTATATAATTGCAATGAAAATGACGAGCAATCAAAAGAGCTAAAAGAGATTAAAGGTGTTACGCTGAAAGCCTTTATTAGAAAACCTGATTGAAAAACACATTGGAGCAATATTTTAATTAAGGAAAAACTACAAAATAGTTTTTTAAAGCCGGGTGGCACCACGAAGAAATTATTCGTCCCTGCATTATGCAGTGGGCGTTTTTTGTTTTTTATAAGTTATTAAAGAAAAAACGTCTCACATTTATTAAAAATAAAAATTATTTTGTTAGTCACCAAAATAGGTATTTAATTTGGTACTAGAAAGGAAGACTGTCCCTTTTCCCAAAAATGGAAAAGAGAACCGTCCCATTTTCCCATAATTTGAAAGGAGATTTTAAAATGAATGAATACAGAACTCATAACTGTGGCGAACTTCGTATATCTGATGTTGGAAAAGAAGTTAAAGTTGCAGGATTTGTTGAAACAATACGTGATTTGGGAGGATTAGTTTTTTTAGACATTCGTGATATGTATGGTATTACACAAGTTGTAACATCTGGAGAAACTGAAATGGTAGATTTCGCATCACATATTCCAATTGAATCAACAGTAACAATTTCAGGAACAGTAAGAAAAAGAGATGAAGAAACTTACAACCCTAAAATTCCAACAGGTGAAGTTGAAGTTGTTATAAAAGATATAAAAATTTTAGGAAAAAGAACAAAGAATTTACCTTTTGAAGTAAATGTAAATCAAGATGTTAGAGAAGATTTACGTCTTCAATATAGATTTTTAGATTTAAGAGGAAAAAAATTACAAGATAACTTAAAATTAAGAGCTCAAGTTTTACAATACCTACGCTCTCAAATGATTGAACAAGGATTTTTGGAGGTTCAAACACCAATATTAACAAGTTCATCTCCAGAAGGTGCAAGAGATTATTTAGTACCAAGTAGAGTTCATCCTGGAAAATTTTATGCATTACCACAAGCGCCTCAACAATTTAAACAATTATTAATGGTATCTGGTATTGATAAATATTTCCAAATAGCACCATGTTTTAGAGATGAAGACGCAAGAGCTGATCGTGCTCCTGGTGAATTTTATCAATTAGATATGGAAATGGCATATGCTACACAAGAAGATGTATTTAGTGTAATGGAACCCGTTGTTTACAACACATTTACAAAATTTTCAGATAAAAAAGTAGCAGAATACCCATTTCCTAGAATTCCTTACAAAGAAGCAATGGTTAAATATGGATGTGATAAACCAGATTTAAGAAATCCATTAATTATAATTGATGTTACAGATTTCTTCCAAAGATGTACATTTAAACCATTCCATGACAGAACAGTTCGTGCTATAAAAATAAAAGGACATCAATCAAAGGGATTCCATGAAAAAATGTTAGCATATGCTCAAAGTATTGGTATGGGTGGACTTGGATACTTAGAAGTTCAAGAAGATATGTCATACAAAGGACCTATTGATAAATTTATTCCAGACGATATGAAATCTGAATTAAAAGATTTAGCTGGATTAGAAGTTGAAGATACAATATTCTTTATAGCTGATAATGAAACAAATGCAAATAACTTTGCTTGTCAAATTAGAAATGAATTAGGAAAAAGATTAGATTTAATAGATGATAGTTTATTCCAATTCTGTTGGATAGTAGACTTCCCTATGTATGAATTAGATGATAATGGAGATTTAGCATTTTGTCATAACCCATTCTCAATGCCAAAAGGTGGATTAGAAGCTTTAAATACAATGAATCCATTAGATATAACTGCTGACCAATATGATATAGTATGTAATGGTATAGAATTATCTTCAGGTGCAGTTCGTAACCACGATCCAGAAATAATGGAAAAAGCTTTTGAAATTGTTGGATATGGAAAAGATGTTATTGAAGAAAAATTCTCAGCATTATACAATGCATTCCAATTTGGTGCTCCACCTCATGCTGGAATAGCACCTGGTGTTGACAGAATGATAATGCTTTTAACAGGATCAGAAACAATTCGTGATGTTATAGCATTTCCTATGAATAGCAAAGCTCAAGATTTATTAATGGGTGCTCCAGGAAATGTTACTAAAGCTCAATTAGAAGATGTTCATATAAAATTAGATTTACCTAGAGAGTAGCATTAATTTAATAATTTATTGATTATAAATAAAAAATTCCAGTCTGTATTCGAACTTAATATTTAATACAGACTGGAATTTTTTTACAATTGTAAAAGATTTCAGTTATATTTTTCATTTTTTTTATAAAATCTATTGACTTTTTATTTACATAATGTTACAATAATGATTCATACGATATAAGTCCATTTTAGCCCTTAAGGAGGGATATTATGAGTCAACGAAATTATAAATATGATTTGTACGACCCTTACGTTTTTTCCAGTTTTACTGGATACGTAATTACCCAATCACAACTTCTTTTTGTTGAGAAAAATCGTGTTATAGACCAATGGGATCTCAATCCCACTGGTAATGACACGAATGCTTTAATAAAAGCTGCACGAGAAGAAGCTGATCTCCCCCGTAATGCAAAAATCTATATTGACGATTCTGAATCGATTGATTTGGATTTTGTATCCGATTATGGATATATTGCAGGGGATTTCAGTGATGATGACGAAGATGAAGATGGATGGAACGATTTAGCAGAACACTTTGCTGATCTCTAATCTTCCAAACGAAGACCGCTCTTGTATTTCAAGAGCGGTCTTTTTACATTTTTATAACTTTTTTTATATAATACATTTTCACTTTACTATTCAAATTTATTTACAAAATTTTCTCTTATACACCTCCACCCAATTTCAATTTTTTTTCAAAATTTTTAAAACCATTTTTGTAATATAAATTCATCGCCTCCATATTTCCCTCTAATACATTTATATATAAATTTTTAATGTTTTTATCTTTTACCCATTTTTTAGCATGTGCTATTAAGTTACTTGCTATACCTCTTCTTCTGTATTCATTTTTTACATATAATCCATCAATTAACGCCTCCTGATGCAACATTGGACCATTGCAATCAGAATCAAATCTGCAGTAAATGTATCCTACTATTACCTTGTCAATCTTTGCACAGAAAATTACATTATTATCATTATTGTATATTTTCTCAAAGAAACCCTTAACAATATAATTAGATTTAATATTTTTATTAAATTTTCGTTCACTTTGAATTAATTTTGTAAGTAATTCATCACAAATTTTTGCATCTTCAATACAATTTACTTTTTTGATATTAATCATGTAAATTCTCCTTTCATTTTTTATGTTTTGAATCTCTCCTACCTTCCTTTCAATAATTAACTTAATTTCTCTCTCTTCATTCCAAGAACGACCTTTATTTTTTTCAGGACCATCCCCGTTTTTGAATTCTCTTGAAAAAATTATAGCATATAGTCTTGATTTAAGCTATGTTTTTGAATATAATTTTTTTGAAGGAGGTTTGTACTTATGATAAAGAAATTTATTGATGATAATAAAGATAATATTTTGAATAATATTTGTGAATTGATAAAAATTCCTAGTATTTCGGATGAAAGTTCTGCTGAGGATGGTATGCCTTTTGGTAGAAATTGTTCTGATGCTTTGAATTATATATTAAAATTAGCTGATAGCCTAGGTTTTAAGACAAAAAATGTTGATGGTTATTGTGGATATATTGAGTTTGGTGAAGGTGAAGAATTGCTTGGTATAATTGGCCATTTGGATGTCGTTCCTGCTGGAGATGGCTGGACAAAATGTGATCCTTTTGAACCAGTTATTGAGGATAACAAATTATATGGTAGAGGTGCTATTGATGATAAAGGACCTGTTATTGCTTCATTGTATGCCATGAAATATGTAATGGATACAATGAATGTAAATAAAAGAGTTCGTTTAATTTTAGGATTAAATGAAGAAGTTTCTTGGAAATGTATTGAATATTACAAACAACATGAAGAGCTTCCAACTTTTGGATTTAGTCCTGATGCTGATTTTCCTTGTATATATGCAGAAAAAGGATTTTTAAATGCTTTTATTGAATCAAGTTATATTCCGAATGGCAATATAAAAATTATAGATTTAAAATGTGATAATGCTATAAATATAGTTCCAAAATATGCTGAAGCAGTACTTGAATTTAATAATTTAAGTTTAGATGACATTCAAACTGAATTACAAAATTCAATTACAGAATATAATTTTCATATCGATGTATCTCAAATAGCAGATAATCAAATTAAACTATCTGCACACGGTGTTGCTGCACATGCTGCTTATCCAGATTTGGGAGTTAATGCATTATCTCGCCTTTTAGTAATTTTAAATGATTTATTTGAAAATCATAATGAACCTTTACAAATTCTTCAATTATTTAAAACAAGAATTAATACTGATTTAAATGGTAATTTATTAAATATAGGATGTACTGATGAATCTGGTGATTTGACATTAAATGTTGGAAATGTAAGTTTTAAAAATAATTCAATTACAATAGGATTAAATATTAGAATCCCAGTTACAATTTATATTGCATTAATAAAACAAAAAATTTCTGACTCAATCTTAGATTTTCCAGATATTTCAATAAAATTTGATGATGAAAAATCTGCACTATTTGTTCCAAAAACAGATCCTTTAGTTACAACTTTATGTGATGTATTTAATGAAGTAACTGGATCTAAAGAAGAGCCAATTACATGTCCTGGTGCAACATATGCTAGAGCATTTAAAAATGTTGTTTCTTTTGGTTGCAATATGCCAGGTAAATTAGATATGTGCCATCAAGCTGATGAATTTTTAGATATAAATGATTTATTAAAAAGCATAGAAATTTTTATAAAAGCTATTAGAAAATTAACAGAATAAAAATAATGAAGAGCATAGTTAAAGTTTTATAAACTTAACTGTGCTCTCCTATCATCAGATTATTAATATAAATAATTTTGTGGATTTACTTGTGTGCCATTTAATCTGATTTCAAAATGTAAGTGATTTCCTGTTGAATTTCCTGTTGACCCAACAGCGGCAATTGAATCTCCTGCCTGAACTGTCTGTCCTACCTTTACATATAATTTACTACAATGTCCATAATATGTTTCAACACCATTACCATGTGAAATTTTAACTAAATTTCCATAGCCACCACTATTATATGAAGCATATGTTACCACACCATCCGCAGCTGCTACTATTGGTGTACCATTACTTGCTGCGATATCTAAACCTTTGTGTGTATGGTTTCTTATGCTTTCATTTGCACCATATCTTGAAGAAATTCTACCTGATACAGGAGCTACTGTAAAATTTACACCATTTACACTACTTCCATTGGTTGTAGATTTTATGTTTGTAGATTTTTTTGTAGTCTTGCTATTTTTTTTGCTTTCAATTTTTGCTTGTATTTCTGCATCTAGGTTTCTTGTTAATTTGGTAACTGTCGCATATTTCATATTTTTATATTCTAACATATTATCAGTATATACTTCTCTTACTGCGAATTCAGAGTTTTCTTTATACTTTTCTGCTAGCTCTTTCATTTTATCTTTTGCTTCATCTAAAGTATCGACATAAGCTTTGTCTTCGCCATTTAATGTAATTGCATACATTTTATATGTTGTTTCTGCTTTCAGTTTTAAAATACTAATTATTGATTCTTCATCTGTATTTTTGTTTTTGCTTATAATAGATATTGAATATTTTGGAATTTCATTCAATACTACTTGCTCTATATTTTTATTATCTTGATTTAATACTTTGTTGCTTACCATACAGGTAAATTTATCTTTATCTGTTACATATCCTACTTTTGTTCCATCAACTGTAACTTTGTAGGCAATTTTGAAATTATTTTTTATTAAAATTATTGCTAATATTATCATTATAGCGATAGATATTATTGCAGTTAATTTTCTTTTATCGTTTGTATAGTTTTTTAATCTATTGCTTAAAATAAGTTTTCACACTCCCTTTTTTTCAATGCGACTGTCTAATATTATACCATATATTTTTAACAATTTCAAATCAAACTATACCTTTTTAGTAAAAAAACATCAAATTATTAAGAAAAAAACAGATAAATTTACATTTTTTTACCTTTTTTGCTCTTTTTTTCTTCATTTTTCTCGTTTTTTCTCCATTTCTCTTACTAGTTATTAAAGTAATCAATTATTCCCGTGTATATTCCCCATGCTAGTTTATTTTGATACTCATCATTCAATAAGTTCTTTTCTTCTTCTGGATTTGATAAAAATCCGCATTCAACTATTGATATAGGAATTTCCACTTTTTTCATTATATATACAGTATCTAGCTTCATTGCTACTCTATTATTTTCTTTTTGAATTGATTCATTTAAACTTGATTGAATGCATTTTGCAAGTTTTGTGCTGTTTTCATCACTAGATTTATAAAATGTTTGCCAGCCAGAGTACTGTTGCTGTGGAATTTTATTTAAATGAATAGAAACAAATGCATCAGCTGAACTTTCATTTCCTATTTTTACTCTATTTTTCAAGTCTGATATCTTTTTTTCTTTTAATGTTTTACTATCAATATCATATATAGCGTTTTCATCTGATCTTGTTAATATTACTGTTGCTCCACTTTGTTCCAATAATGTTTGTAATTTTAATGCTATATTTAAATTTGTTTTTGCTTCACTTATTCCATTACTACTTTCTGCACCGTTCATCTGGAACACCGTGTCCAGCATCTATTACAATTACCTTATTGGTTACAGGTAAAGTTACTGTTTGAACAGTTTTTTTATCTGTTTTCGCAGTTTGTATAACACATACTGTTAAACATATTGTTACTAATGACATTAATCTAATTATTCTTTTTTTACTTAAAATTATCATATTTACACCCCATAAATACTTATGCTTTCGTTATGTTTTTTATTCATAATGTTTTTATGTGTATGTATCCAAAAAAGTGCAACTTATTATTAATTTGTTGCACCTTTTTGTTTAATTATACTCTCTTCCTGTTTTTTCAAAATTCGTTTTTACATCTGTTATACAATATTTTTTAGGACTTATAATTGAATTAAACCATTTTTGAAATTCCATTATAAATATTGGCATTATTGAAATAATTGCAGTATACATCCATTGCTCTTTGGTTAAGTTCTGTACATCAAATATTGCACTACAACTTGGAATTATTACTACTGATATTTGTAATATTGCTCCTAATATAAACGCTCCTATTAAGTATTTATTTGAAAATAAATCTATTTTAAATATAGAGCCTTCACTTCTTATATTAAATACATGTACTAGCTCTAGCATTCCAAGTGATACAAATGCCATTGTTCTTCCCACTTCTAAACTAAATTTACTATATCCTATATAAAAAGCAAGTAATGTTAATATTCCAAGCATTAAACCTTCTGTAATTATTTGAGTCCATAAACCACCTGCAAATAATGATTTTTTAGCATTTCGCGGTTTCTTTTTCATTATATTTTTTTCTGCAGGATCTAGTCCTAACGCAATTGCTGGGAATGAATCTGTTACCAAATTTATCCATAATAATTGAATTGCAAGTAATGGACTTTTTAAACCTAATAATAAACCAAATAAAATTGTTGCAATTTCACCTATATTAGTTGCAATTAGAAAATGAACCGCTTTTTTTATGTTATCAAAAATATTTCTTCCATATTTTATTGCTTCAACTATTGTTGAAAAATTGTCATCTGCTAATATCATATCAGATGCATTTTTAGCGACATCTGTACCATTTAGTCCCATTGAAATTCCTATATCTGCATTTTTTAGTGCAGGTGCATCATTTACTCCATCTCCAGTCATTGCAACAACTGCTCCTGTTGATCTAAATGCTTTTACTATTCGTACTTTATGCTCTGGTGTTACTCTTGCAAAAACTGAATATTTCATAATATTTTTTTCTAAATCTTTTTGTGAAATTTTATCTAGCTCTTTTCCTGTTATACAAATTTCATTTTTTCTCAGTATTCCCAAATCTTCTGCTATTGCTTTTGCAGTTGCTACATGATCACCTGTAATCATTGCAATTTTTATTCCCGCTTCTTTACACCTTTTTATAGATTCTTTAACACCTTCTCTTGGTGGATCTATCATTCCTATAAATCCAACAAATATTAAATTATTTTCAATAAAATTATCATCTAAATTTTTAGGTAATATATCTAAATCAATATATGCTACAGCAATTATTCTTAATGCTCTATTAGCTAAATCTTCATTTCTTTTTTTCAAACTATTTCTTTTTGAAAAACTTAAGTCAGATATATTTCCATTATTATAAAACCTTGTACATCTATCTAACAATACATCTGGAGCGCCTTTTGTTATTGCTCTATATTTTCCATTTATATTATGAATTGTAGTCATCAATTTTCGATTAGAATCAAATGGAATTTCATTTACCTTTGGGTATTTTGCATATAATTCATTTCGATTTTTATTTATATTAATTGCTTTTTCAACAATAGCAACTTCTGTTGGATCTCCAAGTACTTTTCCATTATTTTGTACTTGCACATCTGTACACATTGTTCCAAGCTCTAATATATAATCAATTGCCTTTCCATTTGAATCTTCATATGTAACAACATTCATTTCATTTTTGGTTAAAGTTCCTGTTTTATCAGTACATATTACACTACTGCTTCCAAGTGTTTCTACAGCTGGAAGTTTTCGTATAATACTATTGTGTTTTGCAAGTTTTGTTACACCAATTGACAAAACTATAGTTACAATTGCAGGTAGTCCTTCTGGTATAGCAGCTACTGCAAGACCTACGGATGTCATAAACATTTCTAATGCAGGAATCTTTTTTAATATTCCTATAATAAATATAATTGCACATATTATTAAACAACCAATTCCTAATGTTTTTCCAACTTGACCCAACTTTTTTTGTATTGGAGTTTCTGGAGATTCATCACTAATAATCATTTTTGCAATTTTTCCAACTTTGGTTTCCATTCCAGTTTCTGTTACTATTGCTTCAGCATTTCCATTTGTTATTATTGTAGTTCCAAATGCCATATTTAGCATATCACCTATATTGCAATCTTGTTTTAATTTTACATTTTCATCTTTTAAAATAGGAACATTTTCACCAGTTAAACTTGACTCTTCTATTTTTAAATTATATGACTTTATAATTCTACAATCTGCAGGTACATAATTTCCTGCTTCTAATAAAACTATATCACCTATAACCACTTCTTCACTTGGTATACTTAAAATACTGCCTTCTCTTTTTACTTTTACAACTGGTGTAGACATTTGCTTTAGTGCTTCAATAGATTTTTCAGCTTTAGACTCTTGAAGAGCCCCCATTAACGCATTTAATACAACTATACTAATTATAATTATTGAATCTAAATAATCACCAGCTCCTTCAATTTTAGTAACAATAGCTGAAACTAGTGCTGAAATTATTAGTATTATTATCATTATGTCATTAAATTGTTTAATAAATTTTATAAAAAAACTTTCCTTTTTCTTTCCTTCTATTTTATTTTTTCCATATTTTTCCAGCCTTATCTTTGCCTCTTCATTCGTAATTCCATAATTAATATTTGACCTCAGCTTTCTAACAACCTCCGTCAAATCTAAAGTATGCCACATAGCTTATCCTCCTTTGTATATTATTTATTAATATATATGCTAGTGGTTTTGAATTATGATTTAAAAGCTAAAGAACTATAAAGATAAAAAGAATATCAGTGGAAAAAAAGCTTTTTTCTCATTGATCACTTCTTTTCCACTGACATTTTTTATCTCTATTATTTTATAATTTGCTTACTACTTCTTTTAATAATTCTTTTGTATTACTATAACTTAATTTCTTTATTGCATCTTCAAAGTTTAGCCATTCTATTTGCAAAATTTCACTTTCTTGTCTTGATATATCACCTCCTGTTTTTTGTGCTAAGAATAAAACCACTTCTTTGCTTGCTCCCTTATCTGTTGTATAGTGCATTGTGTATCTTTTTGTTTCATCTATTTTTACATCAATGTTTGTTTCTTCTTTTACCTCTCTTGCTGCGGTTTGTAGCTCTGTTTCATTTCCTTCTACGTGTCCTTTTGGGAATCCCCACGCTCCGCTTGTTTGTTTTATTAGTAACACCTTTCCATCTTCAATTATAATACATCCACAAGATTTTTCATGTTTCATTTTTTACTCACTCCTTTTGTGGGTATTATATCATTTAATTATATTTGTAACAATAAAAAAGCACATATTTGTCGTATTTTATTAATGAATCGCTTTAATGTATGTATATTATGTATATCATACGTCTAGATGACTTACTTTTAGGCAATTCAAGACAATGCCTGAACACGTAAAGCTTACTGTTGCATATCATGAAGCTGGACATTATATTCTTCAAAGATTTGCAGATGAGCTTATCAATTACAAAATATTAGCAATTTCAATTATGCCTACGGAGAGTTCATAGCAAAATAAAAGCATTGTTTTTTTCAATGCTTTTATCTTTCTTCGTCTTCTACAGTTTTAACTAGAGCAGACCACATATTGTTTCTTTTACCACCATATATGTCAGCAAATAAGCTATCTCCTATTACTAAAACTTTTTCTGGACTGAGATTCATTTTTTTACATGCTTTTTTAAAATTTATTTTTAGTGGTTTTGTTGCAAATCCTATATAATCAATATTTTTTTTCTTTAAATATCTTTGAATGTTTTTGTCTATACCGTTACTGACTACAATCACCTTTAGCTGTTTTTTTATTTGATCTAACCATTTACTGGTACATGGTGGGATATTTTTCATATTTTTTCTAATTGTGTCATCTACATCCAATATTATACCTTCAATTTTAAACATTTCTTTTATATAATTTATAGTTTTCTCATCTAAGTCAGTTACTGTATTTATAGTCATATCTGGTTTTATTATTTTTGCCAGCGTCCAGTTAATTATTTCAAAAATTTTATCAATTACACGCTCCTCTATATTTTTCAACTGTTTACCCTAAAAAAGATTGGCTGTATTCATTATTGTCCATAATGAAGTAAAAACAACATCTATAATTCCTATTACAAGACCTGCTGTTGCCATCCCATTGCCTTTTTCATTAGGAAATATTTTCATGTGTTTTTTTGCAGCTACACTAAGACATATAGAAACTATTCCTAATGGTAAACCGAATATAATTAAACCAACTATTGAGCATACAAGTGATGCTATTGCTAATGGATTCGTTTTTGTTTCTCCATTTACATCATCCTTTTTAAAGTCATTTATAGTATCGTTATTTATTGGATCATCATTTAATTGATTATAAGATGTTTTTATTGGATCATTATTTTCAATAATTTCTTCTGTTTTTGCACCGCATTTTGGACAAAATTTAGTCCCTTCATCTAATTCACTTCCACAATATTTACAAAACTTTCCCATTTTTTCTCTCCTTTTATATTATATTTTTATTAAATTATTTATTATATTATTCGCCTTTTATTTGTGTAATTACAGCTTTTGAAGTAACTAATCCCATTTTTATTCCTATTTCTAAATACATTTTTGAATATTTTTCTGAAAAATCTACTTCTGTTTTACTTACTCCATTCCAAAATTCTACTATAACTTGGTGCTTTCCTGCTGGTACTTTTATTTGTGTTGATTCTCCATTTTTTAGCTTTGCTACTTTTTGGTTGTCTATAAATACTGACATTGGTATTGCACAGCCTGTAAATCTTTTTCTTCTTTGTATTGTTACTTGTATGTTTTTAGTTGATTGCGGTTTACTTTGTGTTGATTTCCCACAGTATTCGCAGAATTGACTTGAATCTGGTATTTCTTTTCCACAATTTGTACAAAGCATGTGTTGTTCCTCCTTTATTTTTTTGACTTTTTGTCGGATTTTGTTTTTGGCTTGATTTTAATGTAACATATATTTTATTTTTGTGCAATTGTTTTGTGGGATTTTTTATTTATATTTAATTATCTTCAATATGTGTTTCAGTTTGATTTTGATTATTACTTTGTGTATTTTTGATGTTTTCTGATGGGTTAGCATATGCAATTACTAAAAATATAACCCACATAATTGCAATTATAACAATCTTTTTCTTTTTATCTAGTTTGTTATTTTTGGCTATAAAATATGTTGCCGTAAATGGTAATAAAAATATCCAGGCTAATATTAGCCAGAATGTCTTATTATTTTTCTTTTTTGAGGTATTATTAACATTATTTAAATTATTGTTATTGCTTTGTGCTCGTTTTTGCTCTTGCTGAGCTCTAATTCTTCCTTTTTCAAATTCATAGCCTGATTTTTCCATTTCGTCGTATTTTATATGCTGGACTTCGTCATCTAATTTGTATTTTGTATTGCAATATTGGCACTCAATATATTTAGCATCTTCTTCAACTTTTAGTAGTGCTCCGCAATTTTTACATTTCATTTCTAGTAGCTTCATGTGATATTACTCCTTTTTTGAAATTTCTTTTGTTCTTTTTTATTTGATCTGATGTAGTATTTATTGTAAATAATCTGTTAAATTTTGAATTCATTCGTATTATACTATTTTTTATTTAAAGTTTCTAGTATTTTATAAAGAAAGAACTTTTAATTTAAAGTTTCAAAAATGATAATGTGTCTCTATTATTTATTTTCTTAATATGAACTTATTATTTAATTATCGCTATACTTGTGTTATTATTTTTTCTTATTATCAAATATGCTTTATGTGGTGCTGGATGATGTGTTTCTAGAATGTATAAATATGATAGTCTACTTGGATTTACCATTTTAATAACTAAAAAAAATATATTTTTTATGCTTCATTATATATTTTTTTAATCGAACTTTACTATTATATAAAAGAGCCACAATTTCTTGCGATTCTAAGTGTTTTTGGGGTTACAGTTGTAAAACTTGATCTTGTGACCTTCGGGTTATGAGGGCTACATAACATCTTTTTGGATTAATATTGAATTGCATTGTGCACTAGTGTTATCAATGCTTTCGAAGATTTTTATTTAGTGTTTGATTTGGTTAAAATTGGGGTGTTTTTGAAAAATTGATCCCCAATTTCTCCCCAATTTTTTATAAAGA
>UMKE01029000.1_pt1 | contig 52694 bp, 50 predicted proteins | sample 1966231 | NCBI WGS metagenome assembly UMKE01 (sample SAMEA4836168, study PRJEB28245) | human gut metagenome | biome: gut microbiome; material: fecal sample | place: Denmark | collected 2008 | reverse complement strand
TACTCCCATTCCTATCGCTACGGATATGGTTACGGCTACGGCTATGGCTATAACTATGGGGAGGGGAAGAAATAAACAATTTCTCCTCACTAATGTGTTGGTTCCTGATATTAAATATTACGAACTCAATCATATCGGATAATGCAACCCACTAAGCTAAAAAATCTTGTTAACTCACCAATCCGAAAAAATATTGTTGCTAATATATTTGGAATCGGTGTGAATTTATGTAATCAGATTTTGTTAGTACCAGTATTCTTACATTTTTGGGGCACAGATTTATACAGCGATTGGATTGTGATTTCAGCAATCTCTTCGTTTTTTATGTTGTCAGAGGTCGGAATAAATTCTATAGTTCAAAATCGTTTTGTAATTAAATATTCTCAAAATGATATACGTGAATGCCAAGCGTTACTTAATTGCAATCTGATAATAATTACAGGCTTATTCGTATTGTCAATTATTGGTGCTCTAATTTATTTGGACTTTTATGACATAAAAAGCAATCTTCATCTGGTGTCTATTAGTAAAACAGAGGCGTCAAAAGTATTTATATTCCTTTTGATTCAGGTTTTTGCTTTGATGTATATGGGGGTGCCTAATTCTATTTTTAGAGCATTTCAAAAGAATTATTTAGCTGTATTTATTGACCATATAGCACGGCTATCATGGGTAATAGTAACGATGGTTTGTATTATTAGCAACACTAGTATTGTGCTAATGTCAGCGTTATTGTCTATTCCATATGTGATTTTATTTTTTGTTAAATTTTTCATTACTCAAAAGTATTTTAAAATTAAATTAGGTTTTGCTGGAATTACAATTAGACTCCTTAGGGAAATATTCCTATTAGGAGCTGGGTTCTTGTCATTTCCTTTAGCTAATGCGATTTTATTGCAGGGTTTCACTCTGATTGTTAATAAATATTTTGGTTCAAGTAGTGTTGTTTTATACAATACAACCAGAACAATGTGTAATTTTATAAAAACCTTATTGAACTCAATACAGAACTCTGTATGGCCAGAATATTCTATTGCATATGGATTGAAAAATATTGATAGAATGAAATATTTATATTATAAGGCTATACGAATATCCTTTGTATTATCATTGATTATAAGCGCAGTATTATTATTGGTAGGCCCCATTATATATAATATCTGGACCTCGAATATGGTACATTTTAGTTACAGCCTTATGTGCTCATTTTTGGTCGTGCTAATTGTTAATACATTATGGAATACGGGTTCTGTGGTACTACTTTCTACAAATAATCACTCGCAATTTGGGCTACTTAATATTATTTCAACTAGTGTAGCACTGGTTGTAGCAATTATTCTTGCTAAGTATACTCACTCTTTGTCCGCTGTTGTTTATTCTACTTTGGTAATTGATATAATCCTTACTGGTTATGTTCATAAAAAATTTAGACGATTAATAGCAAAAGTACAGAGTGAGATTGAATTAGATAAAAACAGTTAAAAAACAATCTTTTTAGTATAATTATGAAAATTGCAGTCATACATCCGGGAAAACAACATTCTTTTCAGTTAGCAACAGCTTTACATAAAAGAGGATTGCTGTGGAAATATATCACATCTGTTTATGACAGATCATTTTCACTTACCTCAATATTATTGAAATTTTCTAAGGGAGATCTGAAGAAGAAAATTTCATCGAGAAAGTGTGCATTTATTCCCAATGACAAAGTGTTGCAGTATAACGAATTATTCGTTATCATTACTTTATTTCTAAACCGATTGCCTTTCTTCCATAAGTTTGCGGAAAGATGGAACTATCTTGTTGAATCATCTTTCTACAAAAAGACGATGGGCTATCTTAGACATTCTCAACCTGATGCGGTCGTATATTATAATGGATATGCAAATAAGCATCTTGAGCTTTTAAAAGACAAGAAGGTCATAAAATTTATGGATGTCTCTATTGGGCATAGATTATATCTACAAAAGATTCTAGATAATGAAATAGAGGCTACAGGTTTAGTTCAAATTAAAAGTGAACATTTCAGCTACTGGGATGAAAAAATGATTGCATCAGACTTAAAGGGTTGTGCTGAAACTGATTTCTTTCTCGTTCCATCTGAATTTGTAAAGAAAAGTCTCGTTGAGAATGGAATACCTTTGAATAAAATTATAAAGGTACCCTATGGCGTCAATGTTCAGCAATTCGCGCCAAAATCAGATAATGTGATTGGCCCGAATGAAAAGTTAAAACTATTGTATGTGGGTTCTATATCGTATAGGAAGGGAATTCATAGGCTTCTAAATGTCGTAAGAAAATATCCGAATATTGAGATGTATCTTGCAGGAGGATATAGTCAGGATTCAAAAATATATCTACAATATAAAGATTGCGCAAATATACATTTTCTTGGCTTTGTTACACGAGATCGGTTAAATCAGGTATACAACGATTGTCATGTGTTTGTTTTGCCATCATTTTGTGAGGGCATGGCTATGGTAGGTCTAGAAGCTATGTCGGCAGGATTACCCATAATATGCACGACAAATACTGGTGTAAATGATGTGGTTATAAATGGGGAAAACGGTTTTGTGTATAGTCCCGAAGATGAATCTTCTTTGGAAAGTCATATTTTATGGTTCGATAAGAATCGTAGTAAACTTTTAGAAATGTCCAAAAATGCTAGGAAAACATCATTGAGTTATTCATGGGAGAAATATCATGAGAATGTTGCAAACGCAATAATTGACTGTGTAAAAAAATAAATCAACAATGAAAGTAACCTTTATTTGGAGAGGTCCCTCCCCTTACCGAGTAAATTTTTTCAATGAACTTGGAAAATACTGTAATCTCTCAGTACTATTCGAACGTAGTCCAAAGAATATTTCGGATAAAAACTTAAAATGGTTTGATGAAGAATATATCGGGTTTACTGGAATTTATCTTAGGGGAGTTAATCTTTTGGGAAGATACTGGTTGTGTTATGATATTGTAAAATACTTAAATCTTTTAAGGAAATCTGACATAGTAGTAATTGGAATGTACAGTACTTTAACACAGGCCATTCTGATTATGATAATGAAGCTGTTAAATATTAAATATGTTATTAATTCAGATGGTGGATTTATAAAAAAGGAATCAGCATTATCTCGATGTGTTAAACGTATTCTTATCGGTGGAGCACATGGATATTTGTCAAGTGGTAAAAAAACAAATGAATATTTAAGATATTACGGCGCAAAATCTAACATATATGTTTATCCTTTCACTTCATCAAGCGAGTCTGATTTAGTGGATAAAATTAATGATGAAGAAAAGAATGAGTTGAAAACACATCTCGGAATAATAGAAAAAAAGATAGTCCTTTATTCTGGTCAATTTATTCATCGCAAGGGGATTGATGTCCTGTTAAAAGCATGTGTGTGCCTCCCTGACGATTGCGGTGTATATATCGTTGGAGGAAAACCAACCGAAGAATATCTTAGTATTTTGCAAGCTAATAAGTTGCAAAATATTCATTTCATAGATTTTAAAACTCCTAAAGAATTGGTATCATACTATAAGGCTGCAGATATTTATGTGTTACCTACGCGAGAGGACATATGGGGGTTGGTAATAAATGAAGCAATGTCATATGGTTTACCAGTTATAACGACAGATAACTGTATTGCTGGTTTGGAGTTGATAAATAATGGCGAGAATGGTTTTATTGTTCCAGTAGAGAGTGTCAGTGAATTGCATGACAAACTCATTCTCTTATTGTCATCTGATGATTTACGAACCCAAATATCAGCAAATAATAGACTTAAGATAAGAAAATATACAATAGAGAAAATGGCCAAGATTCATATTCAGATTTTCAATCAATTGAATTCAAAAAGCTAACATGCCAAAGCTGATATTAGATCTTAGCATTATTATACTAATAGTTTTTGTTGCCATAGTTTTCTGGAAGACTTTGGTTTCGAAATCACTCCCCCTCTACTCATTCCTATTCATATTTACTGTTGGTTCTTTAGTTTTTGTTGCCCCACAAATTAAGATAGTATACAATACTGTTCCGGTAGCTATTTTATCTCCAACGATTGCCTACATAGCACTATGCTATGTGATGTTTTATTTTGGATGTATTATAAAAATTGAGGTACCTCCATTAAATAATCCAATCAGGACTATCTTTAAGAAAGATAGTCTGGCTTTATATGCAATTGGTTTCATTCTGATTTCTACTATCGGTTTCATAAAATTAACTAATTCGGAAACGTCAGCAAATAGTCAATGGTCGGGAAAAGATGTTATGTATAATTTCTTTTTCACAGCGTATAGATATGCTCTAATATTTGCGAGCGTAGGGTATTTCAAGACGCGCAAAAGAATTTATTTAGTTCTAATACTAATTTCATCTTTGTTTTTTGTCGATAGGATTCTTATATCAGGTAGAAGAACCGATTTAGTTTACTATGCCATAGCAATTGGTGTCCCTTACTTGTATTATACTCAGGTTCGACCTAAATTGATACTTTTATGTACTTTATTGGTCCTGTCTTTCCAGTTGCTATCCCTATTAGTCGCTGTTAGGACTGTAACTTTGGAAGGAAGTGGATTTGGTAGTTTCTTATCTGGGAATAGATTGCCTTCGATTGAGGCTGTAATGTTGGCCAAACAGAAAATTGAAATAAAAGATAAAGGGAGAGCTCCTGAATTAACGGCCTGCTGTTATGGGATTAATGCAGTTATAATTTCTGGGAATTTTGATTATGGCGGAGGGTATTGGAATGCTGTTGTACAAGATTTTTTACCATCTCAATTAGTAGGAGCAGACTTTAAGCAAAGCCTAAAGTTTGCACCAATAAAATTAGATTTATTGGGGTATAGAGTTTTCACTGGATCCACTATGACTGGTTTTTTTGACTCCTTTCAAGCGTTTGGGTATGTCGGTTGTATTTTCTTCTTTATAATGGGTTATTTTATGACTATGGTATGTCGGAAGGCATTTCAAGGTGACACGTTTTGTATGATCTTTTATTTGTGCATAATAGTAGATGCATTACATGCTGTAACTCATAGAAGCTCATTGTTTTTATCTGGAATGATTTATTTTTGTATCTACATATTCATTATGCATTTTTTCATAAATATAATGAAGACTAATAGATATCTTTCAACTTTTATTGATAAAGAATTATGAAAACGATTTTTGTTTCAACGGTTTTTGGATATGCTAATAAAGGAGATTGGGCTTTGTTTAACTCTCTAAAACGTACTATTGAGGAGATATATGGTAAGTGCAATTTTGTTGCAACCTGTAAAAATGCTGATATTCAGTCACAATATATTAAAGATGTTACATGGATTGAACAATTAGGTAGTTCCAATAAAAAAGGTTTTTTTCGTTATCTTATGATTGTTATAGGTTACTTTAAATCTCTATGGTTGGTTCTCGTTTTTAATTTTTCAAGGAATAAGTATATAGAATCTTTAAAGAAATCAGATATTATTATCTCATGTCCAGGAGGTTATTTACACGATGCCAATTTTAGTATTATTACCTTACTGTTTAATTATTTACTTTGTTTGCGGGCAAATAAACCTATGATTTTCGCACCTCAAAGTATTGGGCCGATTAGGAGTAAATTTACAAGGTATTTAGTAAAATTGTTACTAAAAAAAGCTGACTGTGTTTTTGTAAGAGAGCAGTTTTCATATGATTTTTGTATAAACGCACTTAGATTAAGCGGAGATAAAGTACATAATATAATGGATATGGCATTCTATGATAATAAGATAGATGAATCAGAATCCCATATGCTTCTTCCTAAACGATACATTGCCTCAACATTGATTCATTGGTTATATCCAGGTATGAATGCAGATTATATGCATAAAAGATACCTTCTTGAAATAGCTCATTTTTATGAGGGTGCTATAAATAAATATGATATTGATATAGTAATCCTGAAACAAATCGAAGATTTCGGTGAAGACATTGGAGACGAACAAATATTCACTCAACTAATTGAATTAGTTGATGATAAATATAGAAATCGAATACATATTGTTAAAGAATTTTTGACACCCGAACAGATGAAGGCTATAATTAAAGATGCAAAATGTTTCGTTGGAAGTCGAATGCATTCCAATATATTTGCTTTAACGTGTGGGGTTCCTGTTATAGCAATTTCATATCAGCCAAAGACAGAATACATTATGAAATCTTTGGGCCTTGATGAATATTCTTTACCAATTAATTCATTTATAGCAAATGACTTATTTGAAAAATTAAGTCAAGTTGGTGAATATCCTGATTTTAATGGCCAGTTATCAACACTTGCGCGTATTTCCAAGAACGTTTTCAAGAATAAGATTAAAACAGTTTGTCCGTAGTTAATAATTATGCATAAATCCATAAAAGTCGTTTTCTTAACAGCATCATTATCTAGCAAAGCTGGAGGTGTCTTTTTCACCATTACAAGCTTGTCAAAAGAATTGCTTAACCATAATATTGATGTATCAGTTTTAGGATTTGATGATGGTTTATCTGAATTTGAAAGCAAACAGTATGGTGGTGTGCCTGTGAATGACTATTCTATTAGTCGATTACCTCTTCTTTCATCTTTCGGATATTCTAAGAATGCTTTCAAGACTCTGAGTGAGCTGAACCCGGATATAATTCATTTGCAAGGAATATGGATGTATCATTCATATGTTGCATTTCGTTACAAACGGTATAATCCTAAAGTGAAATTAATAATTGAACCACATGGAATGTTAGATTCCTGGGCACTAAAAAATTCTGCATGGAAAAAGAAAATTGTAGGGCAATGGTTTGAATATGACAATTTGAAATCGGCTGATTGTATACATGCCTTATGTCAATCAGAGTATGACAGTGTGAAACAGTTTGGATTGAAAAATACGATTGCAATTATACCTAATGGCATTACTTTACCTACAAGTTTTCATAAAGAACATAAAGTCAATAAAACCCTACTCTATATTGGAAGAATACATCCGAAAAAAGGCTTAATCAATCTTATTCAAGCACTTTGTTTTGTTCGACACCAACGCAATGATTTGCTCAAGAATTGGCGAATAGTAATTGCTGGCTGGGATCAAAATAATTATCAAAGAGAGCTCGAAAAAGAAGTTATTAGCTGTGGTTTGGAGTCGTCGATTAAATTTGTTGGACCGGTATTCGGTTCTGAAAAGGATGAACTATTACGTAAAGCAGATGCTTTTATTTTACCCTCTTTAAGTGAGGGTTTGCCAATGTCGGTTCTAGAGGCCTGGGCATATAGACTTCCGGTCTTAATGACAGATTTTTGCAATCTTCCAGAAGGATTCTCTAATAATGCAGCATTAAGAATAGAACCAAATCCAAAAAGTATTTCGGAGGCTCTTATCGATTTATTCTCCATGGCTGATAATAATTTGGATGTACTTGGAGGTAATGCGTATAACCTTGTCTTAAATAAATTTTCATGGCAGGCAATTGCAGATGATACAGTCAGGCTGTATGATTATCTGGTAAGCAACGCCCCTAAACCTGATTTCGTCTATGACTGACGTAAAGCCGTATGTGAATCATCTCGGGCGTAGGCATCAGGTGGCGCGGATGCTTTGGGATGCGACTTGGCTGCTGTGTGCAAGGTGGTTGCCGCGGTCGGTGGGATCAGGGTGGAAGAATTTCTTGTTGCGGGCGTTCGGGGCAAGGATTGCACCTACCGCAAGGGTTTATTCTTCCGCAAAAGTCTATTTCCCCGCTAATCTGACCATGGATGAGTATGCCTGTCTGGCCTCTGACGTCGATTGCTATAACGTTGCCCCCATACATATCGGTAAGTTTGCGACTGTCAGTCAGGGGGCATTCCTATGTACTGCATCGCATGACATAACCTCGCCTGACCATGAGCTGATAACAGCACCTATCACTCTCGGCGACCGTGCCTGGATAGGTGCTGAGGCGTTTGTGGGCATGGGTGTGACTATAGGGGCGGGTGCAGTGGTCGGTGCCCGGGCTGCGGTCTTCAAGAATGTTGAGCCATGGTCTGTTGTGGGGGGGAATCCTGCGAAATTCATAAAGAAACGTATTATAAGAGATGCTTGACCTTACGGTTATCATCCTGACCAGGGATGAGCGGATGCATATTGCGCGGTGCATCGAGAATGTCCGCCCGATTGCAAGAAGGATACTTGTCATAGATTCCGGCTCGACGGACGGTACGCAGGAGATTGCCGAGTCATTGGGCGCAGAGGTCATCGGCCACGCATGGCCCGGCAATCAGGCCGCGCAGTTCAACTGGGCACTTGACAACCTCAAGATTGACACGGAGTGGATACTGCGCCTCGATGCGGACGAGTACCTGATGCCCGAACTTGTCGCGGAGCTCCGGGAGACGTTACCCTCGATGCCCGTGGATGTCACAGGTGTTGTGTTCAAGCGCCGCCACATATTCATGGACCGCTGGATGCGCCACGGAATATATCCTGTCAAGATATTGCGCCTGTTCCGCACAGGCCAAGGCCGCTATGAGCAGCGCCTTATGGATGAGCATGTGGTGCTCTCGGGTGGGCGCGAGCATGAGTGCGACAACGATTTTTGTGACCATAACCTCAATAACCTCTCGTGGTTCTGCAAGAAGCATGTCGACTATGCCGTGCGTGAGGCGGCCGAGCTTCTCGACCTCGAGTATGGACTCTCGCCTCGTCAGACCGAGGGTCATCTCTCCGACCAGGCCGGGGCGAAGAGGCGCAAGAAGCATGCGTATGCCCGCAAGCCGCTGTTCTGGCGGTCGGCCGCGTATTTCCTCTACCGCTATTTCCTCAAGGGGGCGTGGCGCGACGGCAAGGAGGGGTTCATCTTCACCTTTATCCAGGGATGGTGGTACCGCACGCTCGTCGATGCCAAGATCTACGAGATAAAGCGCCGCTGCGGCGATGACCCCGCCAGGATACGTCACCTGCTCGAGACCGAATACGGCGTGAGGTTCTGAAACCAATAGACCAGATATGAGAATTTCCATCATCACGGCCACGTTTAACAGTGGCCGCACGGTACGCGATACCATGCGCAGCGTTCTCTCGCAGAGCTATCCCGACTGGGAGCACATCATTGTCGACGGGGGCTCGAAGGATGACACGCTCGACATAATCCGCGAGATGGAGCCGCTCTACGAGGGACGTCTGCGGTGGGTGAGCGGACGGGACCGCGGCATATATGACGCCATGAACAAGGGGGTGGAGATGGCCTCGGGCGACGTGATAGGGATTCTCAACTCAGACGATTTCTACACCTCGCAGGGGGTGCTGAGCAAGGTTGCCGTTGCGCTGGCCGACGACACGGTGGATGCCGTGTATGGCGACATCCATTTTGTGGATGACTCCGACCTCACAGCATGCGTGCGCTACTATTCGTCGCGCTTCTTCCACCGCTGGATGATGCGCATGGGCTATCAGCCGGCGCATCCCTCGTTCTACTGCCGCAAGAGTGTCTATGACAGGTTTGGTGCCTTCGACATAGCCTTTCGCGTTGCGGCCGATTTCGAGCACATGTTCCGCCTCATCTATGTCAACCGCATCCGCACGCGCTATCTGCCGTTCGATTTCGTCACCATGCGCACCGGGGGTGCCTCGACGAGCGGCGTGTCGAGCCACCGCCGCATCATCGCCGACCATCTGCGCACCTACCGAAAGCATGGTGTCGCGACAGGCTATGCCCTCGATTTCATCCGCTATCCCTTCAAGGTCAGCGAGCTGCTCTATACCCGCTTTTTCGCGCCTCAGCGAGCACGTCCGCATGGGAGAATGCCGGGAGATTGAAAGATAACAACAGGTACTGAAATACACTCTGAAAAGTGCGATGCCGGCTTCGGAATCGCACTTTTTAGTTAAATTTATGTTAAAGTTGACAAAAAATAGTTGTTATGGCGCAGGTTTTGTTAAATTTGCGCATGTTAGACTTTATGATTCAGTTCATGTCTACACACAGCATAAGATAATCACGACTCAACAAACCAATCCCCTTAACATATTATACATGAATAGCTTGCGCCTTTTCATTGCCCTCGCCGTATCCGTGGCCGGGCTTCCGTCGGCCATCGAGGTGACCGCGGGATACAATTATCTGCATTACACCCGTGCCGAGCTCACTGCCGAGTCATCGCAACCCAATGCGTCGGCCCTCAAGGGTCGCTATGTGCTTGTCGAGCCTGTCTCGGGCGTGTCGATAGGGCGTATCACCAGCAGCCGCGAGCCGTCGGCTGTCACCATAGCCGGAGCTGCGGGCCATGACTGGTTCATGCTCGACCGGGCAAAAAACGACCTTATGTCGGGGCAGGATGCCCCGTCGATGCTGCAGGTCGAATTCAACGACGGATATGTGCGTCTCATACAGGTCAATACTCCCGTGTCATACGATCCCTCGACCGGCAAACTTGGTGTGGGTGGCGCCAACACCCGTTTCACGCTTGATGTGGATGATGAAGGTTACTGTGTCATACGGACAGTCCCCGCCAACGACCGTGAGAAGACATGGCAGTTCAACCATGACACCGCGTCTGGCACAATCCGTCTCGTCGAGGGGATGCCCGATCCAAACCTGCGCCTCTACTACCGCGACCCGTATATGTTCGGGCTCGCAGATCCTTACAATCCGATGGCCGGGGACGGCACCGTCGAGATTGCACACTCGATATTCACCACCGATGTCTCAGACTGCCACATCGTATTCAACGACGGCACAATACCCACCGATGCCGAGTTTGAGGCTGCTGTGCCAGTGCGTGATGTCCAGCTTAACGACTGTTTTGACTATACGGAGTATGCGGCCCGCAAGACTTTCACCATCACTAATCCTGACCGCCGTCCGCACATGTGGGTCAAGGCTATCCACAGTACCGGGCGTACTGCAGTTGGCGACGGAATGGTGTTTCACGCCTGTCTCGACGGCAGCATGGTCACGAGCGAGGCCGAGGGACATTTTACAACCCCGGCCTCAAAGCAGGTCGCGGGGACATCGGTCGACTTTGTGCGTCAGCCCGGAGTGAAGATATACTATACCGTCGACGGCTCTGTTCCCGTTGTGCCGACCGCGACCTCCGCGCTCTCCGACGGGACATTCGACCTCGACCATACCCCTCTGCTTTTCGACGGCACAGAGATTCCCCTGAATTTCATCGCCCTCAAGCCGGGACTGATGCCGAGCCAGAAGGTCGGCGTCACCCTCTCGGTCAACGGTTCGACCGGGCTTGACGCGATCATCTCTACAGGCAGCGACGGGGCTGCCGAATACTATAACCTGCAGGGGCAGCGTGTCATGTCTCCCTCCGTCCCCGGTCTCTATATTGTCCGAACATCCGTCGGAACATCCAAGACCATAATCCGTTAGACCACCATTCTCCCTATCCTCCCATAATTGAGAAATTGGCGCTCCACAGCTCATGTGGAACGCCAATTTCACTATCATCATGTCTGCTGTCAGAGTGTGAGCTTGAATCCGCCCATCGCCGTGAAGCCGGGCATGTCGTATCCGCGGTTTATCACATAGTCCGTGTCGGTGATGTTGTCGAGATTGGCGAATACCTGAAGCTGAGGGATGATACGATAGGTAAGCCGCAGGTTGAGTGTGGCATAATCCTGATGGCGCACATCGTCGGCCACATAGAGGCCGCCGACCCCCTTGAGCTCGGCATCCGCGTGGAATCCCTTGAAAACGTCCCAGCTCACGCCGAGATAATACTGGTTGCGCGGAGCCGCGGTGAGATCGTGCAGAGACGTGTGGAGATAACTGTATGTGGCCCATATCTGAACGCGGTCTACGGGATGGCTGCGTGCCGACAGCTCAATGCCCTTGTTGATGAACCGCCCGGTGTTGACATTCCTCATGTCTACCGTCTGTATCATGTCGGAGCCCTTGCTGTAATATGCAGTGATGTCAAAGCCGAGATAGCGGCTGAACTGGCGTCCCACGCTGACCTCATAGTTCATCATGTTCTCCGGCCCGAGGTCAGGATTGGCCATGCGGTAGAGGTATAGCTCGCGGAACGACGGATTCCTGTAACCCTTGGCAAGCGATGCCTTGACGTTCCACCCCTCGGCCGGATGCACCACCAGTCCGGCTTGGGGTATCCACTGTGTGTCGAACATGTCGCTGTTGGCCATGCGCAGTCCGGCGTTGAGCACGATGCGGTCGCTCCAGAGGTTCTGTGACAGTGTGACGTATGGCGAGTATTCTGTTATGGCCTTGCGCTCCATTGTGGCGAGTGAACCTGGCCGGTGGGCATTGCCTCCCGACAGCGGAATCTTGCCCGTATAGCGGTCGAAATCGAATCCCACAGTCGCGGCGGCTCCCCTCCAGGGACGGAAATTCTGATAGGCTATGACCCCGAGGCGGTCGTCGACGCTGTGAAACCGCCTTGGATCCCTGACGAAATGGTTGCCATAGCTGTAATAGACCCTCACGGCACCGTTGGTGGCGCCATAGTTGTTGACGGCGGTGACCGACGCCTCGCCCCTTATCACATCCTGATGATAGATGTCGGTCGAGGCGGGGTCGGACAGGGTGGGGTAGACGGGGTCGTTGCCAATGAACTGCATGAACGAATAGTCGGCCTTGGCGCTCCAGCGGTTGGAGAACTCATAGCCCACCTTGGCGTAGGCTGTTGTCTGGCGGAAATCGAAATTGTCCCTGACTCCGTCGGTGCGGTCGTATGACGCCGACACCAGCGACGAGAACCGACCGAACCTCACGGTATTCGTGGCCGAACTGAGCCATGTGTTATATGACCCGTACTGCGATGTCACGACAGTGCGCACTCCGTGGGCGTCGGCATGCCGGGTGATGACATTGATGACACCTCCCATAGCGTTCGAGCCATATAGCACCGAGGCAGGGCCGCGAAGCACCTCGACATGGTCTACATATTCGGTCTGATAGAAATCGGCCACATGGTGCGAGTATATTCCTGCAAATTGCGGCTGCCCGTCGACCATCATCAGCACGGCATTGGTCGGCGAGCCGCCCACACCGCGTATCTTGATGCCACCCGAGCCTCCGTTGCTGATGCCGAAGCCGAATATGTTGCGCTCGGATACGAACAGGCTCGGCACCATACCCGAGACAGCCCCGAGCAACTGGGTGTTGCCCGTGGCTTCGAGCTGGCGCGAGCCTATCGTCGAGACGGTGTAGGGGAGGAGGTTGCGCCCCACGGCATCGTTGCTACCGGTGACCACGACCTCGCCCAGACGGAGAGTGGCTGCCGAATCGGCAGGTGCCTGCGCGGACGCAGAGGCCGCGGCAAGCAAGAGTATGACTGTGCCCGCTCTCCTCATGCTCAGTCGAGATTGACAATCTTATATGTCTGCGAGCCCAGGCCTATCTCCTCGCCATAGTCGAGGGTGTGCATGCCGTGGCGCGAGTCAATGCGCTCGATGAGGTGCACCTTGCCGTGGTCGTCGGACGAGCGCACCAGGTCGGTGCATGCCTTGTCGAGGGCGACGGGGTCGAGCGAGGCAAGGATGCCTATGTCGTGCATCTGCGGGTCGGCGGGATGCGAGTCGCAGTCACAGTCGACCGAGAGATTGTTGGCCACGCTGATATACAGGATGTTGTCGCCGCAGTGGTCGGCTACAGACTTTGCAGCCTCGGCCATCGACTCGAGAAAGAGATCCTGGTCGGCTATGTTCTGCCAGATGCTGTCGGCGGTCTCTATCTTTCCGGCGGTATGGATATAGCTCTTTCCGTTTGACGACGCTATCCCTATGGACATATTCTTGACCGCGCCTCCGAATCCGCCCATGGCATGTCCCTTGAAATGCGACAGGATGACGGTGAAGTCGTAGTCGAGGTAGTGCGAGCCCACGATGTCGTATTTGAGGTGCTTGCCGCCTTCGAGGGGGAGTTTCACTTCGCCGTCGGCATCCATGATGTCGACCGGGGCGATTGCCGTAAATCCGTGCTCTTCGGCGGCACGGCGATGGTCTTCGGTGTTGAAGCGTTTGCCCTGATAGGCCGTATTGCACTCCACGATGGTGCCGTCGACCTCCTTGACGAATGGCGCGATGAGCTTCGGGTCGAGGAAATTATGTCCGCCGGGCTCGCCGGTAGAGATTTTGACGGCCACCTTTCCCCTGGCCTCGCGTCCCAGAGCCTTGTAGAGTTTGAGTATTGCCTCGGGTGATATTTCCCGGGTCATGTAGACGACCGATGTGTCGGCTATCTCTGTCCCGGCCTCGGCCTGAGTGTCTGTCTTGCTGTTGGCTGTGGCGCAGCCCGACAGGATGAAACCTCCGAGCATCAGCGCGCTGATAATCCTTTTCATATTTTTTTGCTGGTTAATATTTATCAATATCCGAATCTCTCTGCGGCGAGTTTCATGCCGTTGACAATCTCCACTCCAAAGGGGCACCGCCTCTCGCATGCGCCACATCCCACACACTCCGACGCATGATGTTTCAGAGCCTTGTAGTGCTCGCGCACGGTCTCGGGTATCTCGCCCTGCGCCTCGGTGAGATTGTAGAATTTGTTGACGGCGGCTATGTCTATCTTTGCCGTACACGGGGCACAGTGTCCGCAATACATGCAGTGACCCTGCCATGAGAACCTGTCGAGTCCGGCAAGCACTGCCGTATAGTCGCGCTCGGCCGGGGTAGCGACGCACCATTCCAGTGCCCGGTCAATCTCGGCGATGCTCTTGCATCCGAGCATCACAGCGGCTACGCCCGGTCGGGTCAGGGCATACTCGATGGCCTGGGGTGCGGTCATCGGTCTGCCGAAAGGGGAGTTCTTCTCGCTCAGCAGGTCACCTCCGCCATAGACTTTCATCACGTCGATGGCTGTGCCCGTGCGTGCGCACAGCTCGTACAGTCTCTCGCGCTCCGGGTCAATATTGTGGCGGCTCTCGGCAAATGTCCTGTCCTCGAACATGTCATAGATGCTCACGTCAGATGGCTGCAGGTCGTATGCCGGATTGATCGAGAACATCAGCACATCTATCAGCCCGGTCTCCACCGCCTTGCGGGCAATGACGGGATTGTGGCTGCTCAGTCCGATATGTCCTATCCTGCCTTCGGCCTTGAGTCGCCTGGCTATGCTGATTATCTCCGTGTCGAAGACCTTGTGGTAGTCCTCCTCGTCATCGACATAGTGTATCATGCCGATGTCGAGGCGGTCGGTGCCAAGTTCCTCGAGCTGCAGCTCGAATGCAGGCATCACCTTGGCCACATCGCGTGTACGCAGATACTGCCCGTCTTCCCACACGGTGCATAGATGCCCCTGTATCACAAAGCTGTCACGCCTCCCGGCAAGTGCGGCACCGATGTTGCGGCGCAGGTCTGGATTAGGCGAATAGATGTCTATGAAATTCACCCCGGCGGCTACCGCATGGTCGAAATCGGCCTTGACCTCTGCGGCGCTCTTGTGCATGAATCCCTCGCATCCGAGTGCTATGGCGCTGACGCGGATTCCTGTCTTTCCTAATGTCCTGTATTCCATTGCTTGGATAAACTTGGTTCAATGTCGCAAATTTAGTGCATTTGTCGGTGACGTGCGCTATATATAATGTGGAAATGCTTACCAATTTTACCTGAAATCAAAAAAAACTCATATCCCTTGTCACATTTCGTGCCGCGGCTGCGTCTTATAGGCGAGATGTCTCGGAAAACAACTGAAAAATAAACTTATAAAAGAATGATTATGGGAACTCTTGAAAACATATTTGTCGCATTCCTCCTTCCGGTCTGCATATGTGTCCTACTCCCCGTGTTGATAATGTGGCTCGTCAGCCGTATAGAGATGAACCGCAACAACCGCCGTGCCGATGTGCTCATCGAGGCCATAAAGACATATAACGGCATGGATGTCGACCGTCTGTCGGAGGCTCTTGTCAAGCCGCGCCGTACCCCCCTCGAATTGCTTAACCTGCGGCTGTTGCGCGGATGCATCTTCTCGCTGGCCGGAATTGCATTTATGGTCGTGTGCATTGTGACCTATTTCAATTGCGACAGGGTGATGACCGACGTGGCAGGTGTCTTCATGGTGCTCGGGGCTGTCTCCATTGCCATAGGCATCAGCTATCTCATAACATATTTCGTAACGAAAAAGCAGTTATAAAAAGGTGACGCGAGAGGCGTTCATAAATCAGGTTGAGGATACCCAGGAGGCGTTGAGGCGCTTCTTGGGAGTCCTCTGTCGTGGAGATGCCCCCCGTGCCGACGACATAGCCCAGGAGGCATATGTCAAGGCATATCTTGCGTCAGACACCCTCGGTGACGAGTCGAGATTCCGCCCATGGCTCTACCGCATAGCATATAACACCTTCGTCAGCTCGGCGCGTACCGAGCGGCTGACGGACGATGTTGATATGGCGGCCTCGATGCCGTCGGGACAGCGGGCCGATGCCTCGTTCGAGTATCAGGAATTGTATGTGGCGCTTGAACGGCTCTCGGAGAAGGAGCGCACTGCAATATTGCTTTACTATATGGAGGGGTACCAGACCGATGAGATTGCTGTGATAACAGGTATGTCGGCCGACGCCGTAAGGTAGCAACTGTCGCGCGGACGGGGGCATCTGAGAGAAATCCTAAAAAGATAAGAACATGCAGGATCAGGAACTGAAAGATATGTTTGCCGGGTTCAATCCTCCCGTCAGCGATAGCAGGGCATTCATGCGGCGCCTTGCCCATAGTCTCGATGCCGTCGAGACAGTGAGGAGGCAGAATGCTGTGGTGCGTCGGCTCAACCGCCGGGCTGCCGTGATTGCCGCTTCGGTAGGCTTTGTCGTGGGGATGCTGTTCGCCCTGGCCATCCCGTGGGTGCTTGGCGCCATATCATCAATAGAGATGCCGCGCGTGGAGATACTGACACTCCCCGCCGCCGACATCGTGCGCGTGGCGCTGTGGTGTCTGACGGGGGGAGTGGCTGTGGTGTCGGCAATCAATGCCTATGACGTGTCGCTGGCGCTGCTGCGCCGCAAGCAGGATTAGAAATTATATCCGAGGCTGATGGTGACGCTGTTCTCATGGAACTTGACTTGCGAGTCGCCGCTCATGTTGAGCATGCCGATACCGCCGTTGAATCCCAGATAGAAGCGGCTGAACTCTATGCCCGCACCGACACCCCAGAGCAGGTTGACACGGTTCATGCCGTCGTCGCCGTAGATGCTCTCGGAGGCGGACTCGCCGTCGACGGACGCATGGCACTTGCCCGAGAATGCCACCTCGAACTCAGGGCCGGTGAACAGGCTGACCTTGACATCGGGGGTAAAGTCGAAATGATAGCCGAACATCACGGGGATGCGCATGCCGAATTTGCGGATGGACATGTCGACTTCCGTACCCAACTCGCCGTCGCCGGATACGAGGTCGTCCACGGGATAGGTGTCATAGAACAGCTTGACCCCCGGCTCGATATAGAGGTTGGCCACAAGAGGGATGTTGTAGATGCCGCCAAACTCTATGCCTGCGCCGTTGCCGAACATGTCGATGCTGAGTGGCCCGGACTTGACATTGCCGGGACAGGTGATGTCGGCCCCTACACGCACGCCGAAATATGCGCGGTTGGCGGGATTGTTGAAGATGGAGCCCTGAGCCGAAGCTGCTGCAAAGCCGAAGAGGGCAACGAGCGCTGATAGGATGAATTTTTTCATGTCGTTGATGATTTTGATGTTTTATAGAATGTCAGGTGAGGTCTGAATCGGAAAACTCCGGCAAAGATAATGAATTTTGCCGGACAACAGTCATCCGCGCCCAAAAAATAGTTCAGAAATCCACTCCGAGGCGTATGGCGGGGAGTACATGGGTGGCGTTGTAATGGCCGGCGAATACGGGCACAATACCACCTCCGGGTTCCGGGTTGTGGTCGTAATATTTCTCGCGTGTGCCGAAAAGGTTGATGCCCACACCGAGATTGATAGCGATGCGGCGTCCCCAGTCGAACCTGTAGCCAACCGATGGAGCAAAGAATATCCCGGGGCCGTCGGCAAGATTGGCACCGAGGCGTGCCTCGGCAAACGGGGTGAACCGACGTATGCGGAAATCGCCACGCACGTGGGCGAACACGGGCACGATGAGCTGAGAATGTTTTGTATCGACCTCGAAGGCGAATCCGCCACCCACAAACAGATGTGGATTGAACTGATAGCCGTGCGAGGTGGTCATCCCAACGTAGCAATAGCTGTCTGACGGATTGCCATAGAGCGAGATGTCTATATATGGTGTGAGGCTCAGATCGGCAAAGCCCCGGTATCCGCGCTGTGGCTCACGGGCCGACGCGCAGAGGGACAGCAGAAGGGAGGAGAGTAAAAGGAGGAGATGTCTCATTGATTATGTCTGATTTCAGTCTGTGGCGATGCGGCAGCCACGGCAATAGGTATTCCATGTGTCGCGTGCATATCCGTCGCGAAGCACCTCAAAGCTTCCGGCAGAGGCGTTCTCAACCTTCAGTCCGTCATAATAGACGTTCCATGCATCCTTGGCATAACCCTCGCCAAGCACCTTGAATGATGTGACAGCCACATCCTTCATCTTGCGGCCACGATAATATACATTCCATGCATCACAGGCGTAGCCGTCGCGGAGAAGCTTGAAAGACATCGCCGAGGCATCTTTCATGAGCCTGTCGCCATAGAATACCTTGCCGTCGATGACCATATAGCGTGGCGCGTCGCACTGTTCGTAGCAACGGTCCCGGTCATGGCAGCATCCGCCGTGACGTCGTCCGCGTGCATCGGCACCGAATGAACAGATTGCGATAGTGAATATCAGCAGTAATATTTTTGTCCTCATGGGTCAAATCGTTTTTTTATTTGGACTGATGGAAATGGAATATGTAAAGTGGAGGAGATCAGAATTTATATGACGATCCGATGAACACGGAATGTGTCAGGAATCCGTTGCCGGGGTCGTATGGCGTGCCCGAATAGAGGCTGAAATCCGAGACGTCATATCCGGCGAACAGCACCACACGGTCGAGCTGCAGGTTGATGCCCGCACGCAAGTCCCAGTTGACGTGCCGCGCCTTGTGGCTGCCCGCTGTCCCGGTCGAGAAAATCATACCCGGTTCGGCAAAAAGATAGAACCCCGCATCCTGACTCTTCCAGTCGAACAGGCAGGGCGAACGCAACACCAGCGACGGCATGAACTTGAGATTGACGGCATTGTCGGGGTCGTAATCATAGTCATACCCAAAAAGGCCGTCGTCGTATGAGAGGAATTCAGCGAGATTGCCAATCTCACCCGAGCACCCGATGTTTGCCTTGATACCTATGAAACGGTTGGCGAAATAAGCCGCTCCGAAATCAAACAGATAGCCGTCGGTATTCAGGCCCGCACAGAAATTGGCTTCCCAATGCGACACATCGCCGTCGACCCTGAGCGTCTGCGCACCCGCCACAAGCGACGCCATGACGGAAAGCAATGATATGTACTGTCTCAAAGCCATTGTTCAGAGATTAAGCCGATGTGTAGGTGATTCATGATAAAAACGAACTTTTCCCCCCGGATATTGCATCAGACACCATATCCATCCCGGGTGGAAACCAAAAAATAGGGTCGGGACAAAAAAAGTCAGCCAAAAACTTGCTCAACCCAAAAACTCTTCTTACCTTTGCAGCGCAAAACCCGAGGAAAGATGCCGGAGTGGTCGATCGGGGCGGTCTCGAAAACCGTTGTGCCCTTGCGGGCACCCAGGGTTCGAATCCCTGTCTTTCCGCAACCTAAGACGACGCAAGTCGGACTTAAAACGGTAAAACCGCAGACTATCAAATAGTTCTGCGGTTTTTTCGTGTCTTATCCTATCGGATTGAGGACCGATTCCAGACCAAGAAAAGACCGTTTCAGACATACTTTTGGCACCAAATCGGCACACAAACTTTTAAGTGTGTTTCTGTGCCAAATGTGTGCCAAATCACGATGTAATAAACAATATATCAATTAGTTATAAAGACGTAAGTCGGACATAACTCGGTAAAAAACACGTCATTTCAGATGTTATTGATGTTTTGTGTGCCGATTTAGTGCCAAATAGCGATGTAATCAACAGTATATCAAAATATTGCAAAGACTCAACTTAGACATTCTTCAGAAAGACTAGCGACATTTTAACTCTTGACTATGGCACTGTTAAAGTCCCTATCAGACATCTTGTCCGAAAACAAGGGATATTTGTATGGCTTAAAAGAGTTTTATAATGTCCGATGTTGTAATATGAATGTTAAATCTTCGCTATGTCTTTGATATGTCCGTAATTAGACCTGCAAGTGTCCAATCCATCTTAATGTTTGACTCGTTATCATTGCAAACGCCGATCAAATGGTGAGGCGTGATAACACTAAATCCATCCAAGATGAAAAAGAACACTTTTAACGTAGCGTTCATCATCCGCCGGAATCATATAAACAAAGATGGAAAATGCGCCATAATGGTGCGTATCACTGTCAACGGCGAATATGAGCGTGTAAATTCCACTCTGACTATTGAGCCGGACCTGTGGGATTCAACGGCGGCCAAAGCGATCGGTCGCACAACGAAAATCCTCGCGTTCAACAAACGCATTGAGGAAATAAGGTACACTATCCAAAACCACTACTACGAGCTGCAAAACACGCACGGATATGTGACAGCCGAAATGGTGAAGAATGCCTACATGGGTGTAACCGCAAGAGAAGAATCCCTCATGGCTCTTTATGAGGAGTTCCTTGCCGACACAAAAAAGATGGTTGGTATTAACCGCAGTGACAAGACTTATCAGAAATATGAAAGATGTAGGCGTCGTGTTGTTGAGTTCATGAAGAAGAAGTACAACATCACGGACATTCCCCTGAAAGAGTTGAAGCCGAAATTCCTCAGCGACTTTGAGGTCTTTCTCGCAACCGAATACAACTGCAAGCAGAACACAGTTTATAAGTTCCTTCAGTTGCTCCGCATGGTGTTGATAAAAGCACAGCGGGAGGGAATTTCATTCCCGGACCCATACCTCTCCTATAAAATGAAGCAGGAGAAGGTTGATAGAGGATACCTCTCGGAAGACGAGGTGATAGCAATCGCCACGAAAGAAATCTCCATCAAGCGACTCGATCAAGTAAGGGACGTGTTCATTTTCGCCTGCTACACCGGGTTGGCGTATGCGGACATCGCCACTCTCCGCGCTGATAACATTCAAAAAATGTTTGACGGCAAATTGTGGATTATCACTCACCGTCAGAAGACGAAGACCAACGTAAACGTGCCACTCCTTCCTATGGCAGAGAAAATCCTGCGAAAATATGAGGGATGCTTCCTTGACGGAGTATTGTTGCCTGTTCTCAGCAATCAGAAAACAAATGCGTACTTGAAAGAAATAGCTGACATCTGCGGTATAGAAAAGAATCTCACATTCCATCTGGCGCGTCACACATTCGCCACGACTATGACGCTCGGAAAGGGTGTTCCCATCGAGTCGGTATCGAAGATGCTTGGTCACACCAACATCCAGACCACGCAGATATACGCCCGTATCACAAACGAGAAAATCAGCCACGATATGGAAAACCTCGCAAAAAATCTCGGAAACCTCGACTTTTAGTTGATATATAGCTAACCCACTGACAGAGCGTCGGCTGCATATCAACAGCCGGCGTTTTGTGTCTTTTGTCAAATATTAAGGTGAGTTAAATATCACACTTTTTTGTGGGAACGTTCCTAGGAACTACCTTACCTACCTTTTGCAAATGCGCTTACTTTGCCGGCGTAATCCCACTAAATCCAAAAAAGAATGGCAGAACAAATTACACTTGAAATGCTCTACCAACGGTCGGTGACCATGGAGGAGACACTGGCATTGATTCTGAATCTTCTCACAAAAGAGGATAGAAAAAAGAAAGAGATGCGCGAGGAATGCGAGGACATTTCCTCTATTCCACCTATTCAAAACTATATGGCGGCAAAGCTGCTCCGTATGTCTCCCCGCCAGCTTCAGCGGGTGCGCCGCAAGTATAAGCTGACTTGGGAAGAGCGTGGCCGAGAGGTGTTCTATCACCTCGTGCCGATAATCAAAGCAATCAGCCGTCTTCAGCTCAAATGGAGCGAGGCGGTTCTCGATGAGATAAAGAAGTCCCACAAGAAAATACCGACTGTACGATGAACTCCGCCGAATTCAAAATCCTCAGCAAGATGATAGCCGACCTTCATAATGAGGTTCGCTCTATCAAGAACGGAGTTGATGTGAAGATTGACAACGTATCGAAAACAGTTATGGATGCTTTCAAGGGCTTTGGAATACTCGATGCTGACGAGGACACATGGTCTGAGACGCAGGTATGCGAGAGATACGGAATATCGCGTAGGACTATGTACTCCTACCGCAGCAAGGGTATTATTCCATACATCAAGGGCGGAGAAAGCAATAACAGCGCTGTGCGCTACCGCAAAGCCGATGTGATTGAATTCTTCGCCGCTAAAAACGCATGACACACCTAAACACACCAACATAATTCCGCGTCGGCAACGGCGCAAGTTTCTAACCCCAAAACACTTTTTATTTATGGCACAAGACCTGAATAACCAAGAAGAAGTGCTTATCGCCCGCAATAACGAGACCGGGCAGGTAGGCGCAGTGACCGGACTCAACGAGGACGGCACACCCAAAATGGCTGATGTAAAGTCGGCTAAACTCTCTGACCTCGTAAAATTCTCCAAAGGACAGAACCCTATGGAAGCATTCCTCTCCAACTTCATGCGCCAGTGCAAGAATCCTTCGACATTCGGCTTCTTCAAAGTCCCCGCAGATCGCTACGAGAGCGTGGGCATGGCAATGGGTGATCTCATCCAGAACCCCGAAGCGAATGCCGGTATGCTGAAAGACTTCAAAGTCGATATGCTCCAATCGGTTCAGAGCAACGAGCAGTCGAATACGGTTGACGCTCCCGTCCAAACACCCCAGACCGCAAGCAACGGGGAGCAGTCCAAGCACCTTGCGATTGACGAGAGCAAAATCGACTGGCAGATGCTCAAAGAGAAGTGGGGCATTGACCGTGACACTCTTGAAAAGTCCGGAGACCTCAAGGAGATGCTCTACAACCGCAAGTCTCAGCTGGTGACTGTGACCCCGACTTTCGGAGGTGAGAAATTTCCTATTGATGCGCGTCTGTCATTCCGAACAGACCCTGATGGAAATGTCAAGGTGGTACCCCATTTTATCCACCGCGAGCCTAAACTCAATCAAGAATATGAGGGCTACAAGTTTACTAAAGAAGACAAGGAAGCTCTTCGCAACACGGGCAATCTCGGTAAAGTCGTCGAGCTTACCGACAAGGCAACGGGAGAAAAAGTACCCTCCTATGTCAGCATCGACCGTCTCACTAATGAGATAGTCTCAATCCCGGCAAAATCGGTGTTCATCAAAGACACCGTCGGCCAGACCAAACTGACGATGGCAGAAATCGTCCAACTGAAGCAGGGAAAAGCCTTGCCGCCCAAAGAAATCACAGACAAGAACGGCAAAAGCTATACTGTTGTGATTCAGGTGTCGGCAGACCGCAAAGGAATCGAGTTCGTACCCGGTGCAGTCCGAAAATTCGAGCAGTCTGAAAAACAGGCTGAGAGTCAGAATAATAGCCAACAGCAGGGCATCTCATCGTGGATGACAAAGGACGGCAAGATAAAGCCTATCGGGAAATGGGCAGGTGTGCCAATGACACAGCAGCAACAGGCAGACTACGCCGCAGGAAAGGTTGTCAAAATGGACAACATCATTGACAAGAAAGGGCAGCCATGCACAGTGTATCTGCGGTTTGACCCCGTTGACCAACGTCCTAAAACATCGCTCAGCGACCCAAGCGTGAAGGTTGCCGAAGAGTCAAAAACGCAGAAAGCTGTCAATAACGACGGCTTGACCAACGAGGCGACAAAGAATGTGAATGATCCCCTAACCAAAGGCCAGACCACACCGAAGGACGAAGCGCAGGCTAAGCAGCAGCGCAAACCAAAAGGGCCTAAGGTCTGACCTGATTTGAGCCGACAATTGGAAGGTCCGGAACTTCTAATTGCCTGTTCAATCCAATAACGACCACTATCTCCATCCAAAAAATTTATAACTAAAAAATCAGAAACAAAATGACTAAAAAGAATATTGTGACGGTCATCACCGACCATCAACTCACCGCCGACACCATCGCAACGGCCCTCGGAGCAACCAATAAGTGTGCCGGATACTATCTCGGCAACGGCTATGCCGTAACTTGGACCAACGGCTCAATCATCGAAGCTGAGTTTGTCCCGAATAAGAGCTTTGTCCTCGCCTCGGGCATGGACCCGCGACTGGTTTTCGCCAACAACTTCAAGTTCGCCATGCGCAACTATGACCATCTGGTTGGCTACAAGAAAAGCGAACAGGACGAGCGTCAGCTGGACGTTATCGAGGCTCTTATCGCACTCAGCGACACCGTCGTCAATGCAATGGCCCCGTCTGTTGAAGCCGAATTAGACTTCCTGAGCCTGCGCTACTATCTTGGCTTCACTACCACGGTGCGCCGTGCCTGGTTGCCTCAACTCACTAAGACCGCCATAATCAACGCTGTTGAGAATGGTCCGTCGCGTCCGGAAAAATATGAGCAATGGCTCTCGGATAGCGTTTATAACAAGCTTATCAGTATGTGTGAGGAAGATGCTGCCCTGCGTGGTGATACCGTCATAGAGGAAATGCCTGTGACACAGGCTGCCGCTGAAGCTGCCGCGCTTGGGGTTGATGCCCCTGAAGCGGGAGAAAAAGCTGAGCTGGATATATATGCTCTTCATTTCACTGACGGAATCACTCTTCTCAACTTGCCTCAATTGCTTGTGGCCGGCGCGGTGGAACTTGATTTTACCCATGAGAAGACGATGCAGACCGCCTTCGTCCTCTACGCCAAGAAGCTGATCTCATACCCCTTTGGCCAACAAAACACTGTGCCCTACGACGTGTGGAAGCAGATGTGTCACAACCGTGACGTGCTCCGCTATAACTCAAAGTGGGGCAAGACTGTGAAGCGTTGCTTCCTATCCAAACGCCACAACTACCGCTCCGGGGAGAATGAGTTCAACGGCTACGGCATAGTCACAACAGGACTGCACCCCACAGACCTCACCCACGACGAAGAAAAACTGTACAATCTAATTGTCAAGCGTGTCCTTGATGCCTTCACACCCGTCAAGAAACGCCGGGACAAGAAAACCCGTAAGGCTCAGAGTAAGTAAATTTCAACCTGAACGGCCTGATTCATACATATATTAACATCAAGAGTCTTTCCCATGTCCGAAAAAAGTGCTATCTTTGCCATTGATTCAACGTCATAATGTTTTTGTTTCATTTTTGACGTGGATTTAGTGGTCGGACATCGGGAGGGATCCCGGTGTCCTTTTTACATACTGTTGAAACACACACCCTTCGGTATTTGGATTGGATGCCGGGACTTCTCTTCACCGGCTTGCCACTTGGCTCGCCAAGAAATCCGATTACAATGAAACAAAACGAAAACTCAATGGAACTGGATTTTTTCCGGTTCTATCTGCTCGACCACCTCCGAGAGCATTGGTTTCCTCAATATACCAACGAGAAATTTATCAATGACCGCGCCGATGCCGCCTATGGTACCCTTATAAGACTTAAACTTGAAGGACGCACAAATACGTATGCACATGAGATGGCTATGCGCACGCTTCTCGACGGTCTTTATGTGTCGCGCTATGACATAGTATATAATATGGTTGAGGAAAATTTATGGAACAACCTACCGCCGGAATACTGGCCGGACTTTTCCTTACATCTATTGACATTGCCGAAAATTCACGATTTACTCGACAGATATGATGTCAATGGAGATTTCTTAAATCGTGACACTCACCAACCTATGCTTGATGAGCTGTTAGGCATGATTACTGAAATTCTGGACGGCTATGAGTTTTAACCGTTTGCAGACGATGCGCGACAACATCGAGGCGATAAGGTTAGCCTTACGCCTCGGTGTTGAGCGCAGGGCACCGGACGCTCAGGAGCGTGAGGTGCTGGGCCGGTATGCCGGGTTCGGTGGACTGAAATGTATCCTCAATGATGCCGACAGCCTTATGGATGCGGCAAAGTGGAGTAAATCTGACATTGAGCTGTTTGCCCCGACGGTGGAACTGCGTCAGCTTATCCGCGAGTATTCCAAAGATGACAGGGAGTTTGCACGCTACATGGACTCGCTGAAAACCTCGGTGCTAACGGCGTTTTATACTCCTTCGCCGGTTGTTGATGCGATCTTTGATACACTCAAAGCCAACGGAATTGAGGTCAGGAAGTATCTGGAGCCGAGTGCCGGGCAGGGAGTTTTCGTTGACTCGTTCATGCGAGATTATCCCAATGCGAAGGCTATGGCGTTTGAGAAGGATTTGCTTACGGGCAAAATCCTTGCTGCGCTGCATCCAAATTCGGAGGTCAGAATTGAAGGCTTTGAGAGGATTGAGCCGGATTACAAAGGCTACTTTGATGTGGCTTGTTCCAATATCCCTTTCGGCGACTTCGCCGTTCCGGACCCTATCTATGCCACGAGCAAGGAACTGGCTTACCGACAATCGACAAAGGCTATTCACAATTATTTCTTTCTGAAAGCACTTGACTCTGTGCGCGAGGGAGGATTAGTCGCCTTTATCACATCGCAGGGTGTGATGAACTCCGCATCGCCGTTTGTCCGTGCGGAGTTGGTAAAACGTGCCGATTTGGTGACGGCATTAAGGTTGCCGAACAACACTTTCTCCGACAATGCCGGGACTGATACGGGCAGTGACCTGATTATTCTACAGAAGCATAGCGGGAAAACCGCTTTGTCGGCTGATGAGGAATTTTTCGTGCAGTCGGTTGTTGACCGTGACAGCAAGGCTCCCACCAACAAGTATTTCGCCGCATTTCCGCAGAATGTGATTTGCACTGACGCGAGTGTAGGCACAGACCCATACGGCAAGCCCGCTCTTATATATAAGCACAGCGGCGGTGTCGATGGCATCGCAAGAGATATTTGTCTGGCTCTTGACGAGTCGCTGAAACTGCGTCTTAACAAGGAGTTGTATAATTCGCAGGGTATAAAATCGCCCACGCCCGAATCCATCAAGCCTGTACAATCTACACAGACCAATAAAATATCGGAGACTCCGATAATGAGGCAGTACACCGAGATGAAGAAGCGTCACCCCGATGCAATCCTTCTTTTCCGTGTCGGCGACTTCTACGAGTGCATGGGTGAGGATGCTGTGAAGTCTTCGGAGATTTTGGGCATTAACCTTACCCGACGGATGAACGGCAAAGCCGGATCTATAGAGTTGGCTGGATTTCCGCATCATGCCCTCGACACCTATCTGCCCAAACTGGTAAGAGCCGGGCAACGTGTGGCAATCTGTGAGCAACTTGAAGATCCAAAGCAGAAGCAGCGGGAGGAATTTAAGCCTACCGAGGTGATAACTCCGCAACAAAAACCGGAGGTAAAACCTGCGCCTGTTCAATCTGAGCCGGAACCCACCTCCGCGCCAAAGGAACCCACCAAAGAGATTGAAACCGACGGTAGTCCCGATTACAATGACAATCCGGACCCGCGACTGTTCGCCTACAATCTTTTCGGAGAGTTGGAACCAATCGGCAAACCACAGCGTCAGCCACGCCAAACGGCACAGCCGAAGAATGAGGACAAGCCGAAAGTTGAGCGCAAGCCAACGGTGGATATTTCTCCAAAGGTACAGTCAAAATTCCGGCAACTTACTGATAAGGAGCTGGAGTTTTACGGTTCTCTCAACTGGGATGACAATCCGCCCATCAACGGTTTCTATGAAACGATGATGAGTATCGCTCACCGCCAACTCGCGGAACGTGAAGCGGCAAGGCAAGCGGCAGAACAGAAAAAGCAGGATGCGGAAGTCGGTATCGAAATTACCCGTACCGAAGGTTTCGCTATACCTAAGTCCAATGTGGCTGCATCGGAAGATAAGCCCGATATGTCGCCCCGTCCTTTCTCGGAGGATATACAGTTCTTCCACAAAAATGGCTCTATGGTTGTCGATAAAGGTCAGGTCGGTTTTCTCTCGGAGGTCAAAAAGTACGGAGCATTATTCACGCCTCTCGCTCTCAAATCAGAACAGGAGAAACGGGCAATGCTGTATATCACCCTCTCGGAAACGTATCAGCAACTGTACCACTATGAGGCTGAGACACACGAAGCAAGCGAACATCTCCGCGAACACCTCAACCAATACTATGATGAGTTCGTGGACAAGTATGGCAACCTCAACGAGAAGCAGAACGCCAAGTTTATCCTAATGGATGCAAACGGTCGTGACGCATTGGCACTGGAGCGTGGCGAGAACGGAATGTTTGTCAAGGCAGACATCTTCGACCACCCTGTAGCCTTTGCCGTTGATGAGGTAACATCAGTCGATACACCTATGGAAGCTCTATCAGCATCGCTCAATAAATACGGTGTCGTCAACTTGGAATATATGCGAAGCCTTGTTGATATGGGTGAGGGAAAGCTCATTGAGAGCCTCGGAGACCATATATATTATAATCCGCTGGTTGATAACTATGAGATTGCCGACCGCTTCATCGCCGGCAATGTTGTCAAGAAAGCCGAGGACATTCAGGCATGGATTGACCGAGAGAATGACCGCATCAAGGGCTTTCCCGGATATGACGGCATCGAGCCATACATCGAAATGGCGCAGGACTCGCTCAAAGCCTTGCAGGACGCTACTCCGAGGAAGATCACTTTTGATGAACTTGACTTCAACTTTGGTGAGCGTTGGATACCGACCGGAATATACTCCGCATATATGAGCCACCTCTATGGTACTAACGTGACGATAGCATATTCTTCGTCAATGGACGAGTATTCGGCAAAGGCTGACCGTGGCAACATGAAGATATGGGAGGAATTCTGCGTGCGTGGCTATTACCGCACATACGACGGAATGAACCTCTTGAAGCACGCCCTGCACAATACCGTGCCGGATATAAAGAAGTCAATCGGCAAGGATGACAACGGCAACGACATCAAGGTGCCGGACAGTGAGGCTATTCAACTCGCAAATACCAAGATTGACGAGATACGCAATGGATTCTCTGAATGGTTGGAGGCTCAAAGCCCGGAGTTCAAGGAGAGGCTTGTTGACCTTTATAATCGCAAGTTCAACTGTTTCGTGCGCCCGAAGTATGACGGCTCACACCAGACTTTCCCCGACCTCAACATGAAGATGCTGGGCGATAGGTATGGCGTAAACTCCATTTACCAGTCACAAAAAGATTGTGTTTGGATGCTTTTGCAAAATGGCGGTGGAATTGCAGACCACGAGGTGGGTACCGGTAAAACGCTGATAATGTGTATGGCAGCGCATGAGATGAAGCGATTGGGATTGGCTCATAAGCCGATGATTATAGGACTGAAAGCCAATGTCGCCGAGATTGCCATGACCTACCAGACTGCGTATCCAAATGCACGGATATTGTTCGCCGATGAAAAGAGTTTCAAGGCGGAGAACCGTGTCGCTTTCTTCAACAATATCCGCAATAATGACTATGACTGCGTGATAATGTCACACGACCAGTTCGGCAAGATACCGCAGTCGCCGGAGATGCAGCAGCAGATTCTTCAGGCGGAGCTTGATACCGTTGTGGAGAATTTAAGGGTGTTGGAGCAGCAAGGGAAGGACATATCCCGCGGTATGCTGAAAGGACTTATCAAGCGCAAGGAAAACCTGACCGCCAAAATCGCAACTATCCAGCACCAGATGGAGGAAAAGAAAGATGACATGGTAGATTTCAAGCAGATGGGTATAGACCATATCTTCGTGGACGAGTCGCATCAGTTCAAGAATCTTATGTTCAACACCCGGCATGACCGTGTGGCTGGATTAGGCAATTCGGAAGGCTCTCAACGTGCCCTCAATCTTCTCTACGCAATCCGCACAATCCAAGAGCGTACTGGCAAGGATTTGGGTGCTACCTTTCTCAGCGGCACAACTATCTCCAATTCTCTCACGGAGTTGTACTTGCTGTTCAAGTATCTTCGTCCGAAAGAACTTGAAAGGCAGGAGATTCGGTGCTTTGACGCATGGGCGGCTATCTTCGCAAAGAAAACGACTGATTATGAGTTTAATGTCACCAATAGCATAGTCGCAAAGGAGCGTTTCAGGTACTTTATCAAGGTGCCGGAGTTGGCGGCCTTCTATAACGAGATTACCGATTATAGAACCGCCGAGGATGTAGGCGTTGACCGTCCGATGAAGAACGAGATACTGCACAATATTCCTCCGACACCGGACCAAGAGGCTTTTATACAGAAGCTGATGGACTTCGCCAAGACCGGTGATGCAAAAATTCTCGGTCGTGCGCCCCTCTCGGACACTGAGGAAAAAGCGAAGATGCTCATCGCCACGGACTATGCCCGAAAGATGGCATTGGATATGCGTATGGTTGACCCCTCTTATGAGGATGATCCGAACAACAAAGCGAGCCACTGTGCCAAGATGATTGCCGAGTATTACCGTAAGTATGACGTTCAGAAAGGCACACAGTTTGTGTTCAGTGATTTGGGGACTTATCGCCCCGGAGAGTGGAATGTTTACTCTGAAATCAAGCGGAAGCTGATTGAGGATTATGGCATTCCGGCTCATGAAATCCGATTCATTCAGGAGTGTAAGACAGAGCGTGCGAGAAAGGCTGTGATACAGGCGATGAATGACGGCGATGTGCGTGTGCTTTTCGGCTCGACCTCTATGTTAGGTACTGGCGTAAATGCCCAAAAGAGAGCGGTTTGCATTCATCATCTTGATACACCGTGGCGTCCATCTGACCTTACTCAGAGGGATGGCAGAGCGATAAGAGCCGGCAACGAGATTGCCAAGTTATACGCTGACAATAAGGTGGATGTGATAATATATGCTGTGGAGAAGTCGCTGGACTCCTACAAGTTCAACCTTCTGCATTGCAAGGCGACATTCATCGACCAGCTCAAAAGCGGAGCATTGGGAGCGCGAACCATAGATGAGGGAGGCATGGACGAGAAATCGGGGATGAACTTCTCGGAGTATATGGCTATCCTTTCCGGCAATACAGACCTTCTCGACAAGGCGAAACTTGAAAAGAGAATTGCCGCGTTGGAGAGTGAACGAAAGTCGTTCAACAAAGGGCGCGGCGATGCCGAGTTCAGGTTGCAGACCATCACCCACGACATTGCCAACAACGAGGCGACAATCGGGCTGATGAAGGCCGATTGGGAGAAATACTCAAAAGTAGTGCAGCGCGACAAGGAGGGCAACCCGCTCAACAATCTCTCGCTTGACGACTGCAAGCTCACCGATGAGAAGAACATGGGCGTACACCTGCAAGGTCTGGCGCAACGAGTGGACACACACGGAATGTACCAGCGTATCGGCGAGGTCTATGGCTTCCCGATTGCCATTATCTCGGAACGTGCCCTTGTTGACGGCAGGGAGAAAGTCCAGAACCGCTTCGTTGTCGAAGGCAACTACAAATACAAGTTCAACAACGGCTATATCGCCATGTCTGACACCCATGCCGCCTGCATGAACTTCGTCAATGCTCTGGAGAAAATCCCCGGCATAATCGCCCAGTACGAGGAACGCACCGCCAAGCTCAAAGCCGATGTTCCGACCCTCGAAGGAATAATGTCGAAGAAGTGGGGCAAGGAGGACGAGCTGAAGCAACTCAAATCCGACCTCGCCGCCCTCGACCGAAAGATTCAAGCCGAAATCGCCCCTAAACATGAGGAAGCTGACGGAGTTGAGAATAAGCAAGCCGCGACAAATACTATTGATGCCCCCGACAACAATAATAAAGAGTCAATGGTAGCAGAGCCGGCTAATAATTATGACGACCCCAACCGTTATCGCCACAATTATGAACGTTTTGGTGGGTATGCTCCGCAGACATCTTTCCGAGCCGGACCAAAACTATAATACCGAAACCGCACATAATGCCACATCTGTGGCCATTGTGTGCGGTTTTGTTATTTGTAGTCATACGGAATACCCATTTCCTTCATCCATGCGTAAAGCGTTTTGGGTGCAATTTCAAGAGCTTTTGCCGCTTTCCGTTTCTTCCCTTCGGCATCTCTGAGTGCTTGTTTAACTTTCCGAAACTTATCTGTCTTGCTGTCTCGTTCACTCACAATGGGCTTCATTACAATAGCATCATCCGAAATACGTTTGCCTTTTGTAATAAACACAGCGTGTTTAATAACGTCAAACAGTTCCCTCAGATTACGGGTCCAGACATGGTCTGTAATAATCCTCAATGCGGACTTTGAGAAAACCTTCGGCTCTATGTTCTGCGAGATGCAGTAGTTCTTTAACATGTCGATAGCCAATAGTTCAAGATTATCGCTGTAATCTACAAGGGATGGAACTCGGATTACATTCTTATGGAGAATTTTCAGAAGCTGTGGCGGGCATATATGTGCGGCGGTCATCTCAACGAGATCCGTAGAAGATGAGCAAATTATAATGCCATTGAATTTGCTGTTTTCTGTATTCACCTTCAAATCATCGCTAAAATACCCGGCAATAAGCTCCAACGCCTCCGTGTCAAGCATATTGATTTCATGGAAATATAGTGTGCCACCTTGTGCTTCCTCCACCATAGAGCGAAGTATTCTTAGAAAGTGGGATTTTTCCAACGCCGTCCATTTCCTAACTACATGCGGTATGATGGAGGAGCAGTTGGCGAAAACAAATCGGGCGTTTCGTCGCGGGCTTCGTATATGGGCTATTTGGGCAAGTGTGAATTTACCTGTACCCACACTTCCATTCAAAAGCACAGTCTGAGTCTTTTCTCGCCCCACTTTCTCACGCATCGCATTAAATTCACCCTGCATATGGTTGAACCACTTTATATGTGTGCTTTCAGTAAACATTGAGTATAATGCCACAGTCATTGCATCAGTTTCCTCACCCTTGTATGTGAAATAGAAGCCGTTATCAATGTTCCACATTCTTGATACCACATCAATCCTTGTCCTCCACGACACACATATCGACTTTATTTGAGTTGACAGAGCGTTTGCTGCCAACAGCAAATCGCGACCATTGGGATTTTTTGAGGTAAAATCGGCGATGATGATTCCATATTCACCACTGGCGATGGCCTCCTTGGCTTTTGCCATATCAGTAAAGCCGTCCCAGAACCCGTCAATAATCGGGAGAGTTGACTTCATCAAGTCAAGTTCATCTTGCGTCGCGCAATAAATCAAGACTTTCAAAAGCCCTGACTTATGCTGATTATCACTGTTATCATTCATTTTTTTGTCACCAAACGAAAAAAATCGTATTTTGTTATTTATTTGGAAAACGGGTAACACTTGTATATTTCTTATGTTCAATGCTTTAATAAAAATAATGGAACATTATAAAATTTTAGTGTTACCTATTTTAGACTACAAAGGTAACACTTTTTGGTGGAAATGTAACACTTTTAAGGCTGATTTTTAAGGTAGTCCATATCGATTACAAAAACAATTACTGCCATGTTTTCATTTATATATGCGCCGGGCACGACGCACGGCCTCGATTTTTTAACTATACATAAATACACAATGGATGTATTCTCTTTAACCGAGACCGAATTCTATCGCCAGCTGACCGCTGGCGATGAAACGAACCTGCACATTCTGTATCGCGATTTCGTGATACGTATCGTAGAGTTGTGCCACTTAAGCTGGAAAAAGGCATATGTAATACACGCACTTCTTGTCGCTGAAATTGAAATAACCCACCTCCAAAGTGAGGCAGGCCGTAATAATGTCAATGTAGCGTTGGCATCATTCATAACCAAAGCACTTCACTTTATACGTGAAACCATATCGAATGTGAAAAGCATGGATATGACAATAGTACCCGACGAAGATATAATATCAAATATTGAGATTCGCTGGCAAGAGAAGAAAGTGGCTTTGATCGAACTTGCATATGCCTTTAAGGTCGCTCAATGTTTCGGTGAGGATACCTCCGTAAAGGATATTGCAATGACACTGGCAAAAGCATTTGGTGTTGAGATGACTGACAATTATATCTATAAGAAGCGCAACGAAATGGAGCTGCGTAGCAAATCCGATAAGGCATATTTCATCAACGGGCTACTGAAAAAGCTCAATAGACACATATCTATGCCTGAAGAAAGCATGTCCGACCACTAATCCACCGCACTAAATCCACTATCATATAGCTAAGCCCTGTCATCGAAAACAACCGATGGCAGGGCTTTACACATTCTATGGTTTCATCTGCAAGAGTTTTCTGAGTTCGGGATCTGCGGCTATACGCGCTAATTCACGCTCTACTATATCCTTGACATCTTGCTTGACTTTATTATAATTCTTCTGGATTATGGCTTTCATCTTAGCCTTGTCAGATGAATCATCTTTGAAATCCGTCAATATCGGGATTGGTTGATACGCTCTTGTTTCAGCGGCCACCTTCTTGTTGTCCACCACAATCTCGGCATGGAATATCTTTTGCTCTATCCGCTCATCGAAATTGTCACTGACAGCTCCGACAAACATACCCTGCGTCAATGTCGAAATCTTGCTGGCCGGGATAAGGGAATCCATCTGTGTATTGAAAGAGTGGCTCACGTCCTGACGGTTGATTGAGATTGACTGACGCTTCTGGAGAACCTTGCCGAAACGCTCCGAGAGTGTCTTGGCTGTCTCCCCGACAACCTGTCCGGAGAAGATGTTGCCGACGGTGTTCATAACCACGGCGGCCTCCTTGTCGCCGTAGTCACGCTTCAACTGCGAGAAGTCCTGAAAGCCGAGGCACACGGCAACCTTGTTGCTTCTCGCAGTGGCAATTAGATTATCCAGCCCCTTGAAGTATATGGTCGGTAATTCATCTATGATAACGCCTGACTTCAACATCCCTTTCTTGTTAATCAGTTTCACGATTCGGGAATTGTAAAGTCCGAGTGCCGCTCCGTAGATATTCTGACGGTCGGGGTTGTTTCCTACACAAAGGATTTTCGGCTCTTTTGGATTATTGATGTCAAGTGTGAAATCATCGCCAGTCATTACCCAATAGAGCTGCGGTGAAATCATCCTTGACAAAGGTATTTTTGCCGAGGCAATCTGTCCCGCCAACTGCTCCGCCGCCCCTCCCTGCCAAGCGTCGATGAACGGTGAGAGATAATTCTCCAGTTCGGGGTAGCTTGTGAGGATTGGGAATATATGCTCGTAACGGCGGCAAAGGAACTCTATGGCGTGGGGAAAGGTGCAGTATCTTCCGTTCTCAAACAGTTTCAAGTACCAGATTATAGCCGCGAAAAGCACAATCGGTGACTCCACGAAGAAATCACCCTGTTTCTGGATCCATGTGCGGTTAAGATTCATCATTATTGTATATGCCGATTCGTAAGCATCGGCAATATCAGACATGAAATCAGGGTGTATCGGATTGCAACGGTGGGAGTGTTCCGGATTGTCAAAGTTGATTACATAGAACGACGGAGGTGTCTTGCCGTAACCCTGCTGATTGTTCTGCATGTGGTTGTAGGCAATCAGCGTCAAGTCGGGGTATTTGTAATCGTAAAGGTAGAGTCCGAAGCCCTTTTCAATCTGCTGCTTTATGAAATTGTTGATGATGGCGTATGACTTGCCGGAGCCGGGAGTGCCAAGCACGATGGAGGCGCGGAAAGGATTCACCACGTTTATGTACCCTTTGTTCCACCGCTTTTTGTAGTAGAAGCGTGTGGGGAGGTTTACGGAATACTCGTTCTCCATCAGTTTGGTCTCCTGCATGAACGACTCGTTCTCCTCGTTGAAACGGTCATCCATCATGTTGTTCTTCAGCATACGGCTCATATACACACCGCCGATAAGCATCAGTATGTAGCCTATTACGGTGGTGAATATATAGCACAGATGCCAGCCGATACCCGGCATCCACCAGTTCAAGAAAAACAAAGCCGTTCCCGTTGACAGGAAAATCCAGATATGGATCCATTGGATTTTATCGTTCTTCACGCCCTTTGTGCCGAAGCATGAGAGGCCGAGGAACAGGAGCGTCCACCATTTTGAACTCCACGGGGAGCTGAACAGTCCGCCCCCGTTGTTGAGGTTGCGGAGTATCTTCATTGTCTGCGGGTCGAACTGCCAGTTGCCGATGAGGTCATGGCAGAACCAATAGATATTTGCGACCACCAGAATTATGCTAAGACCACGGAGCAGGTCCATGATCTTAGACAAGGCCCGGAGGTCATCCTCTTGTTGACTCATAATTGTAGAAATTTTTGAAGTGAATAATTAAAGTTTGGGACCGCGACGCTTTTTCTTCTTGCGTCGCTGCATCTCGCGGTAGAAGGTCTCTTCCTCGGCGTTGAAGCCGGGACCGACTTGGAACAGGTCAAGACCGGGAATAGAGGGAGTGCTGTCATAGTCATTGGTGTGGCTATGCGGCTGCCGGCTCTGCGAATTTTGCGAATGAGAGGAAGATTGCTGATGCGGCGGTGTGTCGGAGTTATCGGATGTATGGTGCTCGCTGTTCTGTTGCGATTGCCGGGAAGTGTCATTCTCCGGCTGCTGAACATCCGGCAGTAATGGCATTGGTCTTTCCTCCGGATTATTGAACCACGTTTCAAGTGCATTGGCAGAGAACTCCTTGCCCAAACGGGAACCGTTGAGCACCATCCTCGTGTTGTGGTCGATGAAAGTCGCCCCATAGACTCGCCCTTCGGCGGTGTACCGCAGAACAAGGTCAATATTCCTCTCTTTGAGTTTGGCAATGAAATCATCCTTGCCGGAGGATTGTGCCATGACTTCCGAAACCACCTGTTTTGTGGGGCTGATGTCTATTTTGTCCTTTGCTCTCTCGAAGCGTGCGTCTATGGCCGTGCGGCTGGCGAACTTGCCGAGGCGCGATGCTTTGAACGGCGAGGCGATGGTGTTGCCGCTGTCATCCGTGACGAAATAGACAAGACCGTGATACTCCCTACCGTTGACCCGTCCGTCGGTCTGCTCACACCTCACATTATATAAGGACAGAATGGCGTTATACTCCCCGATGCTCTGAAACTTGTAGCGCATACCCACCATTTTCACAGTATTGGCGACTTGTCGCTTGATGTCGCCCGACGGGTCTATCTTACTTATCGGCATATCGGGCGTTATCTTCTGACGCTCCGCCGGACGGAGATTGTACTTCCTCTCAAGCTCGCGGCATATCTCTTTGCTTTTGTAGAAATTGTTGCGGTCGGATATGACAGTGCCGTCGGGCTTTACCCTCAACGCCACTATGTGTATATGGTGGCGGTCGATGTCCTCGTGCTTGAAAATCAAGAAAGGCATATCGCCGAAGCCCATCTTCTCCATATACTCGCGGGCAAGTTCCGAATACTCCACATCGCTCAGGCGGTCGTCGGGGTGCGGATTGAGCGATATGTGCATCATCGTCTTCTCCGCCTTAGTGTTGGCGGGGATCCACGTCTTGAAATCCTCGAAGGCACGGTGAATGTCCAATGAGCCTGAACCGTCATTGAAGATCTTGTTGGTGTCAAGGAGCCGTCCCATCTCCTTGTTCACCTTCTCCCCGTTATAGACCAGAGCGCCGTAAAGAGAGCTGCCTAAAGAGATTTTTGCGACCATCGGGCATCGAAATCTTTGGCGAGGGCGACAATCTCGCGGTTGAGTTTGACAAGCTCGACGGTAATCTTCTCCAGATTGTAGAGAGCCTTCATCGCTTTTTTCTCATTGAAATTCTGGCGGAGCATCCTTACCACCTCGTCATACTCCACGCCGATTGTTCGGTACTGTGCGTTGAAGGCAGACAGCCTGTCAATGAACACGCGGGTATTCTCATCGACCACGAACACCTTGAACGGCTTGCCGAGAAGCACATTCTTGATAAAGGCGGCTTTGTTGGTTGCGCCGGACTTCTCAAACATAGAGAGGAAGACGGCATTCTCCGCCGCGTCAAACCGCACTACATAGCGGTAAGCCGCAGGATTGAGCTTGGGCGGTCGTCCGCCCTGATTGAAGTTTTGTTTCATAAAAAAATGGATTTAGTGTGTTGGCCGGAACTGCCGACCGCAGGTTTCGTTATGGCGATTACGACTTTGGAGTAATCGCAAGGCTCCATGCACATGGCAAGGGTTTCGGGGCACAATCTCATTTATGAGTGCCCCGAAACATACCTTGCAATGTTCCAATGAACATCAAAAAACCTAATAAGTAAACTAATGGGGATGCTTGGCAACGATTAACTCAAATCCAGACATTGTCGCACCATATAAATATATGTGTGGCATATCCACATAGGGATTGGAGGTATTCTTTCACGGCACTGGCCGTAATCACCGTATGATACCTCCATAACAACTTAATCAGTGATTTTGTGTTCGTTGAAAAAGAAAGTTGGGAAATGTTGGGAAAAGAATGGGAAATATCGGGAAATCACTGATAATCAGAAATCTTTTTGAGGATTACCATCGTTAGACTATCGAAGACGCAGAGATGCTGAACCGTGCCGAAAGGCTGAAAAATCAGACCGTATTCGTATGAACGTACAAAGATACTTATATGCGTACATACATACGGATGATGTGAAAATCAGTTCATAGGTACATACATCTCTACAAACGTACATATAAACATACGTACATACAGATGAAACATTCAAATTCTGCGTCTATACATACAAACGTATATATGAGTGTACGATGATACATACATCTATATGTAGATACTTACATACATAGGTACATAGATACATACGTACATACGAATGATGCGTTATCAAGCACAGTCCGAGGGGTAGCCTAAAAGTTTAGGTGTGTAAAAAGGCGAAACCTACGCAATGTGCTTCCACACTCCCATAAAGGGAGTCTGCTATCCGGACATGGCTATCAAGCCGGAGGCAAATGGTGAAATTGCACCACCCATTTATCCACCCATTAACCCTTTGTTTTATTATGAGCGACCCCATCTATGTCGCCTTCGCCACCCAAAAAGGTGGTGTAGGCAAGTCGACTCTGACTACCCTCGTGGCGAGTTATCTCCACTACAATGAGGGAGTCGAAGTTCTGGCGGTTGATTGCGACAGCTCACAGCACACGCTCAACATCTACCGCACGCATGACCTTCTGGTCTGCGAAGAAAATCCCTCTTTGAAGAAGTCAATGCACAGGTTCTACTCAAAATTTCGCAAGAGACCATACGAGATACTACTGACTTCCCCGGATCAGGCAATGACTATGGTAGGGAACTACCTAAAATCCCACGAAACGCCCCAAGTGGTTTTCTTCGACATCACGGGCACAATCAACAATCAGTCAATCGTCACTCTGATTGCGAACATGGACTATATCTTCGTGCCGATTACGACAGAAACCGGAGAGATGGCATCTTCAATCTCTTTCGCCAATAATGTCCATAACAAAATGGTGACTACCGGGCAGAGCAGCATCAAGGATATGCACTTAGTGTGGAACAAGGTAAATTCCCGCGAGAAGTCAGCCCTTTGCGAAATCATCGACGGCTATATCTCAACGCTCGGATTGTCATCTCTTGATACCGTCCTTGTTAAAAGCAACAAATTCGAGAAAGATGGCAAGGAGAAAGGGAATTCCGGCTTATTCCGGTCCACATTGCTCCCGCCTGACAAGCGTCTGCTTAAAGGGAGTAACCTTGAAGAACTGATTGCCGAAATAAGGAAGGTTATTAAAGTTTAGCGTATGGCACGAAAGATAATAACCGACTTTGACGCCTCGCAATTCATTGAGTCTTTCAGAGAATCGGCGGTGCCGTCCTATCATACGGCGAATGAATCCTTCCAGCCGGAGAAACCACCAAAAGAGAAGGCGCAGGATAAGAAATCCAAGCCGGCTAATCCGTCGCAGCTACGCGCCCCCTCCGGTAAGGATGCGTTGGAAACAAAAATTGCAAGTTTCAATCTCACTGAGGATGAATCCGAATTTGTAAGGACATATCTGGGCAACAGCTTCGGGCAGGTCAATCAATTTGGAAAACCTGTAGTGGTTCGGACTGAATACCGCGACATGATACAAAGCATCTTCGGACTGTTGGGCATCACTCCAAATATGGCTTCATACATTGATGCTGTCCTTGCCGGCCATCTTCGGCAAATCCTGCCACTTATCCAAGGAATTTCAGAAAAAATACCATCAAAATTCTAACTTGAAAATTTATGCACAAGACAAAATTCTGCGATCTGCGCACCTGCAATAAGGTGTGTGGACAGGAGGCAACCGTCCCCCCTGACAACAAAAGACTGACGGCCTACGTATCAGATTATCTGACCCCGTCCAATGTCGGAGCTCGAAAGGGAATATTTGTCCCGCGAGAGTTGGTTAACAAACTATCCAAACTTATCGCCCTCTATGATGTGGAGGGACTGACTATCGGAGCGTATGTAACTAATATCCTTATCAATCATCTGGTTGAAAACAGGGATGTAATCAACGAACTCTCCTTTGAGGGAGAAAAAACAGTATCGCTATGAGTGTAGAAAGTTACAAGGCTCGTTTTCTTTCAAAGCCATTGTCACGGGGTATCACTTTTTCGAAAGCGGTGAACATCAGTCCCGAATTGATTTACAAAATCAAGTTGGTGACAGGCAGTGTGGATAATCCCGTTATGACTGTCCGCTCGTTTGTAAACAATCTGATAGAGGAACATTTCAAGGAATTCCGAAGTGACTGTATCGAGATTCTGAATGAGCACCTCAACCGAGGAATCCACCCAATTGATAAGTAGGCAGCATGACAGGTTTATCTATATTTCTACTCGGCTCGATAGCTCTGAGCAATGTGGGCCTTATCTGTTATCTTTTGCACGACAGGGACAAGAAGCCGAAAACATCTGAGGATAAAGGAACGACCCCTGTAAATGAATCAGACATACCGGTCGAACAGGAGCCACCAAAATCACTGGCAGGGAAAAGCAAGACAAGGATGGAGGACTTCGATGAACTCATTGACAAAATCGAGAAGAAGGCTGAACGACTTTATCAAGTGCTTGACCGTCTTGAAGGCGATGCCCGTCTAAAAGACGTGGAGTTTGTCAACCCGGAGGATACTCCGACCAAGGAGGAAATCGAAAATGATGCCAATGAGGTCGAAAACACTACCGTTAAGAAATTCTCCCGCATGACTAAAGAGGAGGAGAAAGATTCTTTCAACGATGTGCGTATTGAAGATGTAGAGCCTGACATGGTATCAGCACCGTCAGCCAACGGCAATTCAATTGAGGACATAGAAAAATCTATGGAAATTGCATCCAATCCTGATTCTACACCGGAAGAAAAGGCTCAAGCCGGAAGAGTGCTGGTTGAATTGGCAGACACCAATCTTATGGACATTTTTTCCGACGATCCTGCAATAATGGAAGGTGTTATGAGATGCTGCCGAGAAAGTACCAGAATGGAGTTTACCGGCAAAACGAGCAAGCGTCCTGTAAAAATCACCCATCGTAAAACTACCATTGAAATTGCCGAGAAACTCGAAGATTTCAATCCGGCTGATTTGCTGAAATAGCGGTCAGCTTCCACTAAATCCACGTCCACAAGGACACCTAAACAAATTTTATCAACTCGAAGCGTGGGCTGCTCCATCCCGGAGCGGCATGGGGCTTCCCATACTTCAAAAAAACGAAACAAAGACATGAAAAAAATCTTTAACAATCTCAGCAACAAGTTCTCAACTCTCAAAATCCGTCTCACCCTCGCACTGCTGACGGGGGTTCTCGGCGGACTCCGCGCCGCCGCTGCCGGCAACGGCATGGCGGGTATCAACGAGGCCACCTCTATGGTGAGTTCGTATTTCGACCCAGGGACGAAATTGGTGTACGCCATCGGCGCGGTGGTCGGACTCATCGGCGGCATCAAGGTCTATTCAAAGTGGTCATCGGGCGATCCCGACACCAGCAAGACCGCCGCGTCGTGGTTCGGTGCGTGCATCTTCCTTATCGTTGCCGCTACAATTCTCCGCTCATTCTTCCTCTAATGGCTGAGTATTCAATTAACAAAGGCATTGGAAGGTCGGTAGAGTACAAGGGATTGAAGGCTCAGTATCTGTTCATCTTCGCCGGAGGTCTGCTCGGTATGTTCGTGGTGTTTGTCATCATGTATGTTATCGGCATCTCGCAGTGGTTCTGCATAGGCTTTGGCATAACGGTCACCTCAATCCTTGTCTGGCTCACCTTCCACCTCAATGCCAAGTACGGTCAATACGGACTGATGAAACTTGCGGCGGTGAAATATCATCCACGCTACATCATCAACCGTCTGCGCCTTAACCGACTGATAAAAGGAAGAAAATGAGAAACACGTTAAAAGCGACCACACTCGAAAGCAAGCTGCCGCTGCTTGCCGTGGAACACGGTTGCATCATCTCAAAGGACGCGGACATCACCGTGGCCTTTGAGGTAAGCCTCCCGGAACTGTTCACCGTAACCTCGCAGGAGTATGAGGCGATGCACTCGGCATGGAGCAAGGCGATAAAGGTATTGCCGCATTTCTCGGTGGTGCATAAGCAGGACTGGTTTGTCAGCGATAGTTACAAGCCGGAACTTCAAAAGGACGACTTATCCTTTTTGGATAGGAGTTTTGAACGCCATTTCAATGAGCGTCCATACTTAGATCACAAATGCTATCTGTTCCTGACAAAGACCACAAAGGAGCGTATGCGCCAACAGAGCAACTTCTCGACCCTCTGCCGTGGGCGTATAACCCCGAAGGAGCTTAACCACGAGATGATCGTCAAGTTCATGGAATCGGTGGAGCAGTTCGAGCGAATAATCAATGATACCGGCTACATTAAGCTGCGCCGATTGAGCGATGATGAGATTGTCGGCACTGACAATTCATCGGGCATCATCGAGAAGTATATGGCTCTCTCAATGAGCGATGTAAACTGCCTTGAAGATATAGACCTCTCGGCAAAGGAGATGCGTATTGGCGACAAGATGTTGTGTCTGCACACGCTTTCTGATACCGAGGACTTGCCAGGCAAGGTCAGCACCGACAACCGATATGAGCGGTTATCAACGGATAGATCGGATTGCCGTCTTTCATTCGCTTCTCCCGTTGGGTTGTTGCTCCCTTGCAACCATATCTACAACCAATATGTGCTGATTGACGACCACGACGAGAATCTGGCGAAGTTTGAAAAAACGGCAAGGAATATGAATTCCTTGTCGAAATACAGCCGAAGTAATGCCATAAACAAAGAGTGGATTGAATGTAATAAATAACGGTAAATGAGTATGAATGTTATTATTTGTGGTATTCAATGATTTAGAACTATCTTAAATGTTAAATATTCCATAACAATCTAAGTCTGCGCACTTTTTGTTGTGCAAAAGCGTTATATTTGCACAACGATATTTTAATAGCACAACAGACTATGGAGAGAATTACACTATATATCAGAACAACAAAGACTTCGGGAAAGATTAACCTAAGGTTTCGCCTTTCTGATGGCCGTGAAGTCCAGCTCTTTCACAAGAGTCAAATTGAGGCCGATATTGCAGACTTGAAAAAGTTTGAACTTGATGGTTCGCTAAAACCCCGTGTCAGCATATATAATGAGAAACTGAGGGTAGCCATACAGCAGGAGATAGAAGCAATGAGAGAAGCATATCGAAGCCTCAAAGAGGAGAGCAAAGCAGATGTGACGACTCCCGAATTTGAGAAAAGAATCGACATGATTCTCAATCCTGACAAGTACAATCTGAAAACAGGCAAAGAGATAGAGACATTGCTCGAACGATTCAACCGACATATGGAGACTCTTGAAAAGCATGGTTCGGTAAGCAAAGGCAGTTTGCTGAACTACCGGGTAGTCCGTGACAAGCTAAGTCGTTATCTCACTATTTTCAAGAAAAGCAAGTATCGAGTAGAAGATTTTGGCCCGGATGATATATTGGAGTTTTATGACTTCATTGTAAACGAATACAAGTATGTGGAGAAATACCCTTCTATATACGGAGGGTTGGCGACACGGTCAATTCCGAAGAAGCAAGCCCACAGCAACACGGCATCATCCAAACTTCAGATTATGAAAATATTTTTCAATGAACTTGAAGAAAGTGACGAGATTCAGAAATCTCCGTTTCGTCGTCTTTCAAGGGCTCGCCGTCAGGATGTCCTGAGTGAGAAATATGAGGAACCCTATTATCTGTTGCGCAATGAGGTGATGAAGATAATGAACACCGAGGTTCCAGAAGATCTGAGGGAAACCCAAGACGCATTTCTTCTTCAATGTGCATTGGGCTGTCGCATCGGCGACTTCAAAGAGATGGGTATGTCCAACATCTCTGTGACTGAGGACGGAATACCGTATGTTCACTACATAGCCAAGAAGACAGCCGGGACATACTCAGGCAGAAAGGAGAAGACGACACCGCTGATGCTCTTTGCCTTGGAGATAATCAAACGTACCGGATTCAAGTTCAAGGTTCTCACTGCGATGACAAGAAAGAAGTATTACAACGACAAAATAAAAGACCTTCTCAAATTTTGCGGAATAGACCGTTGTGTAAGCAGGTTCAATGAAGAGACAAAGAAAGTAGACAGGATTCCATTGCATATGATAGGCAGTTCAAAACTATGCCGGAAGACGCATATAGATATTGCCACAAAAGTGCAAGTCAATATGTATGCCACGGGACTGCATGAGGCCGGAAGCTCGGCGGTTGAGCATTATTCCAAACTTGAGATAAAAGACCTATTCGTTCTGATGTGTCTCGCCTTTAATCAACCGCAGTATAGAGTGGATAAGGGCTTGAACGTGCAGGAAAAGGAGGTTAAAGAAGAGGAAATGTAAATACCCTTACCTCCCTGCTAAAAAAATAAAATCAGGATTTACAAGCCTGAAATCCAATTATCTCAAAAAATTGTTGTATCTTTGTAATCATAAATAAAGAAAGGAGTAAAATCATGGCAAGACCTATAGCAGAAACCCCGGTTCTCACAGGTGAGGATGCCGTTCGCTTCGAGGAAAGAATGCGACAGGTGGAAAGTCTTACCAAGGAACAGCGTGCAGAAAACGGCCGCAAACTACAGGAGGCGGTGAAAGAGGCAAAAAAAATGATCACGATTTGTCTGTGACATGAAGCTTGTTCGACTGACCGCCGATTCCAACGTCACCGGCTTTGATTGCGGTGATGAGGATTTGAATAATTTTCTTGTCGAGGATGCCAAGGGTTTCCTCGACAAACGTATTGCAAATTCCTTCATCCTTGAAGATGAGGGCGCGGTTGTCGCCTACTTCTGTCTGCTGAACGACAAAATCAGCAAGCAGGAAGTCACCAATAGTCAATGGAGGAAAATCAAGGACAGATTTCCTGATGGCAAGAGATTCAGCAGCTACCCGGCCATCAAGATTGGTAGGTTTGCAGTCTCTTCCTCACATCGCGGGAAGCAGATTGGCACAAAGTTGATGAACCTGATAAAAGATATGTTGAATACCAACAGCAATTACTCCGCATTTCGGTTCATAACGGTTGACGCATACCTCGATGCAGTGTTGTTCTACGAGAAGAACGGATTTGCCAAACTAACTCAGAAAGAAGAAAACGACCATACACGTCTTATGTTCTTTGACATGATGGAGTTGCCTTGACGGATTCCATTGTCAAATAGGCCTAAATAACCTTGCATTTTCTGCATTATTCGCATTTTATCCATGTTTTCGGTTGAAGACGTGGATTTTTTGCGTTTGTTGTGGATACATTGCAGAAATTTTCGTAAATTTGCGGTTGATTAGAGTTGTTGACTCTTGTCGATAATTCAAGTCAGACATATTGAGAGCGTTTTTGCTTATTCCTATCATCGAAAATCGCCAAATTTTAGGTACAGGATGAGCAGTCAGAAACGCTCCATGCGTGCGCTATATATCCACCCCACAAAGCGCGGGGCTGATTATATATCGGCATGGCGTGGGGTGGACTGTTTATTGTACCTGCGGCGTTTGGCGATGCCTCGATGATGATAATCAGTGAACATTACCCACGCTTTTCGCATCTTTAAACCAATTATTTAAAGGCCAACGAGGGGTAACCGAGGCGAACTGAACGTCATGAAGGAATCTGAATCTCTTAAACGGACTGTGTCGCTGATAAGTGCCACAGTTTCCATAATCGCCATTATGGAATATTATGTTCCGTTTGCAACTCTCGTGATGGGTTTGAGCGATCTTTATACCGGCGCACGACAATATGCCGTTTATGAGATGTTTAGCAACGGCACCGGCAAAGCACTTTCAATCTTTGCAACCGTGCTTTTGCTCATCAACAGCGTTGTGCAATTCTTCAAGCCTAAGGCGTGGCTTAATTTCGCCTGCGCCATCTTCACCGCTTTACCAATTTTAATTGTTAGCAACGGCGATTTGGCACGGGACATCAACAAGGAGATAGGCTATACAGCAGCCTGGTTGTTCTCTTTAATTCTGTTTGCAGCCTGGGCTATTCAGTATTTCTACTATATACAGAACCTTCGCAACGTCAAACGCATGGCTATAGCAGGAGGCGTGCTGCTCGCTTTAGGACTTATACTTCCCCTGCTACTCTCATTTCTAACAATACCTGCATTAGTTGTTATGATTCCATGTGCGCTATGTCTTTTGCTCACTGCACTTCTCGGAGCCATTTTTTCCAGCAAACGAAACGCTACTGAAACCGTGGATGAAACGACGACCGACAAAAGTGCAGACAATGACGGAGGGGATGAACCCTTGACCATAACCAAAAAGATCAAGAAGAATAAAATATGGGTTATCTGTGGCGGTGCTGCTACCATTCTCATCATCACAGCCATATACGTCAAACCGCTATTGTTCCCTCCTCATTATGATACATGGTATGTATGTAATTATACAAAACTCTACAAAACCACTGAAGGACAAGAAGTCATGACTGACTTAGGCTATGGTCAGCCTGTAGCACTGATTAGGGTTCATGAAGATAGTATTTGGGCGACCGTTCAATACAGTGACCGTAAAGATGGCTTATCTTACGTTGGCTTTGTGCGTCTTGAAGACCTGACAAGTGAAGACCCGTATGCTCCTACCGAATATAAAATTGACACTTCCGAAGTTGAGACTGACAAACAAGAGGAGTATCCGGAATTAAAAGAGCATCAAGATGAGGTGGAAGACGATTGGGATGCCACAACTTCAATAGATTGGGAGGGGACAATCAACGGAAAGTGGAAGATTGAAATGACTGTCCACCGATTAGATGGAATGGTATGGGGTAGCTACTGTTACACAAAAAATAGGACAAGCATAACACTTAACGGTGAATGGGGAGATGATTATCAGCTTACATTAACTGAAAGCGTTGATGGTAACACAACCGGTAAATTCATCGGTAGGTATGGTGAAGATTCCTTTGAAGGCACCTGGTATAGCGCCGATGGCAAAAAAGAATATCCCTTTGAGCTGAAACCAATATACAAAGTAGAGCCATGAAAACTTTTTTAATTCTATTAATCATAGCATTAACCGGCATTATCGCAAATGCTGATGACCGTATGCTTTTTGGTCTGAAAGGACCGGTCAAGAGAGCCGAATATTCCATTGGGTTCAGTCATCTATCTTATCCTGAGGGGGAATCAAATCTCCGAGAATTTACTCCTGATGGCGATTATATTTACTTTAAAGATTCGGGGACTGATCAAGTTGAGTTAATTCGTGAAAAGGATAAGGTAACTGCAAAAATCAGTCATTGGGGGGATCTCAAAACGCTGACGTGGGAAACTATTTCGTTTACTGACAAGACCTACGTCACTTCTTTCACCTCAGATGAGGATGATGTGAAAATAGTCTATTATCTGATTTATGACAATGGCAACCTGCTCAGTGAGAGCATCCGAAACGAGTGGAAAGATGGTCGTGACAACACATATTCAGAGATAGTTTATAAAGTCCTTGAAAAAGACAAATATGGAAACTGGACAAAGAGGAAAGCTGTCTTCAATAGAATGTACTCAGAAATTGAAACTTGTAAATTGGAATACTACCCGGAGGTTGTTGAAACCTCGTCATCCCTCCCGGTGGAAATAGCAACAACACAATCCACGATCACTCCCATAAATATCGAAGAAGAAATAGTAAATATTGAAGAGGATATAGACGTAAGCCCGAAATTAGATTATAACGCCATATTTGATGACCCGGAAATAGCTCCTGCCTATCCTGGCGGAACTGCGGCAATTTTCAGTCATATTGCTCGTAAAATGCGTTATCCTCTCATAGCCCAAGAAAATGGTATTCAAGGCAAAGTCATAGTTGGTTTCATTGTTGAGAAAGATGGTTCTTTGAGCAATATTGAGGTGTTGGAATCCATTGACCCAAATCTCGACAAAGAAGCACTGAGAGTCATCAATGCTTTGGAAAAATTTTCGCCCGGCAAAATGCACGGAACACCTGTCCGCACATCTATGACACTTCCTGTAACATTCAAATTAAAATAACCAATAACTTACTTAAAATGAAACCAATTAGATTTGCACTCTGCATTCTGACTTTGATAGGCTTGGCATCGTGTGGAGGCAATAAAACAACAGATGTCTCCTCGGAAGAGACCGTCAACCAGGAGTATTCACCTATGGATCTCTATTTCTCAGTTCCTACCGCCATGCTTGTTTCTCCGGGAGGAGGTGACAATGCAACAGCATACCTGCCCGATTTCATCAATTATCCCAACGACCTTGCAAAACTCGGACTGCGAGGAAATGTGAAAGAATGCGTAGCCGGAGTGAGCACCATAAAATTCACCTATAAATTTAATCCACAAGGTAATCTCTCAAATTATCAATTCCGCATGGATAGCAGAGGCTCTTTTGGAGAAGGAGCCAAACTCGAATATGACGAATTGGGGCATCTGACTCTTCTGGGACGCGATTTCAGAGGACAAACGCCCAACAGTCACAAGTATATATACGAAGATGACGTGCTTATACGTAGAGAATACGGCAGCGGATTCAGACTCTATGAATGGATTGAGGAAGAAGATGGTCATAAAATTCCGAACCATGTCATTAATAAAGGTCTGAAACCTGCAATGGAAATGAAATACACCCGCAACGAAAACGGCCATGTCGTTCTTGCTGAGATGAACTATAACAAACCCAACCTTCCGGGTCCGCTCACCGCCAAAAGTGGGAACGCTACCTTTGAGCATCTTAACGATGGTCGACTGGCAAAAGTTACAACGGCTTATAGCGGATGTAGCAATCGCCAATATCCTATCTCGTGGGGAGAATGTGAATACACATATAATCCGCAAGGCGATGTAGAGAAAATGATATTTACTCTCTACGATTCAAATGAGGAAGCACGTAAGCAATTATACACTGTCACGCAGACTTACACATACACCTATGATTCATATGGCAATTGGACTTCGGTGAGTATGGATAGCACCGATCCACAACCGGGTAACATCTCAACATTCACTCGCAGCCTCACATATTACACTGAAGAGGAAATTGCAGCCATTGAGGCGGAAAAGCAGGCTTTGGCTGATAAACCTCTGATTGGACAATGGCGATTTAAAGAAACAGACAAACATACTTACGATAATGGCGAAGAGGAAACCATTGAAAATACTTGTACAATAGTGCTGAATCTATATGACAGATTCATCCCTGACGGTTACTACGATGATCCGAAATTGGGAATCATATTTTCTGAATCGCTCCCGTCTCTTGGCATGGAGCAGTATGGCTCATGGGATATAATTGATGCAAAAATCAATGGTAATAGCGTGGATATACGAATAAAAGGGTTTAATTGTGGTGATGAATACACCGCCAAATTGGAATACAATCCTAAAGACAAGTCTTTGTCCCTGAGTAATCTGAAACTCTCGAAGAAAGAACCCGAAACAGATCCGGACGAAGCTTCCGATTTCGAGACATACGACCTTGAGCCATTTGAGGGTAAACACAAATTTCTTAAGCGTTCAACTTCAAACGAATAAAACATGGATACTTTTCTTGTAATTTTAGGCTGCCTCGTAGCTGTAGGCGCAATTGTAGGTCTTTACTACCTGTTTAAACTTCTTCTTGGTTTCATTGGTTATATCGTTATTTTTGGTGTCATATTTGGCGTTCTCGGAGCAGTAGTCGGTAATTATATTGCGAAAGAGGCGATAGGCGATTTTATGATTTATGGAGCTATTGGGGGTGGAGTTATTGGCCTAATTTTGGCAATATATAACTCAAAAGCCTTTATTAAGACACATTTAGCCAGCGAGATTATTGATTCTATAGGAGATACCGGAGATAAAATTGGCACTGAATATGTTGCTCGTGATCAGTTTGGCAATGTGATTGGTAAGGTTAAAAAGACAGGCAACGGAATACTTGGTGAAAATTATTACGAAGACGACAATGGAAATCAATATAAGGATTAACCACTGATAAAAAGCCGCCAAAAGATTCGTTAGGTTTCTTTCGGCGGCTTTGTCTAAAACTACTTGCGGGTCTTGGGATCGATAATATGCTCACCGTTTTTTGCTCTGCGCATATTTTCTTCAAGCAGTTCGTAGCAGTCCATTTTTGCCGGGTCTGTTTCCTTGACCTTCTTTTCTGTTACAACTTCTTTGAGAGTTTGATGCGTTTTCTCTTCTTTGAGCTTTGGCGGCTCCGGTTGCCAATCGTCGTGTGGATGGAAATGGAGGAACTCCAAAGCGGTTTTCTCCCGCTCAACGATTGTTGCCTTCCATTTGTCGCGCTCATTGTCATCGTCGGACAGGATTTCTTTCTCCGCGCCATAGATGAACTTGGCATTGGTGGTCAACGTTCGATGCAAGCGATAGAGCCACTCAACCTTTATCAGTTCGTCGCGTTGCTCCTTGAGGTCAAACGCCCACCATAGGGCTACGAACAGGAGGTCTGCTATCACTATACAGATAATCAGCAGTGTTGAGAAACGCTTTTTATGCCATTCGTTTTTGTCGCGTATGGCGATGCTATCCTCAATCCGTCCAAGCCGGGAATTGATGGCATAGGCATCGTCAGGACTTATGCCGGGAGATTTGAGCGCACCCGTAGCAAGGGCATGGGAGGTCGAGTTCTCTATCTTTGGCGACAGATCATCAATAACTTTCTTTGATACTGTCTCGGCCGCTTTCACAGAGGATTGCTCGATCAACTTCTGATAATCAACCTGCACATTCGCCTCTATCGACTTCCTCAGTTCGGTGATGCCGCGTAGGGTGGAAGCCAATGTGGAGTTAACAGACCGAAGCATTTCCGTCATTCCCTGAATGTCGCCACTCTTGGCGAGATTGTCGGGCAGGTTGACCTCTATCGGCGGTTGCTCCACGGGTGCAGCAACGGGAGCCGGAAATGTCGGCTGCTGCGGCATTGCCCCGATGCGGTTGTTGACCTCGTTTATTTTCTCATTGAGAGATGACTCCATCCGCGTGAGCTGGCGGTGCAGCATCTCCATGTCGGGGTTCTCAAAGAGAATGCCCTGATTGTTGGTGTCTTTCTTTGCCATTGTTATATGCTCCTTCCTTTACGTTTCTTCTTCGGATGGGCGAGTTTCCACGCCATTTCTCTCTCGTTCTCATCAAGGTTGCCGCTGCCGGGTTGGAACAGACCGCCGACAGCGGAGGCCAATCCCATGCCGACATCCGCGGCTACATCCTTTGCCAACTCAGCCGTGGCCTGTGCCGCCTTCAGCGCATCGTCCACAAACGAGCGCGTTGAGTTCTGCGTATGCCGGGATTGTCTTACGGTCGCCTTCGCCGGGGCGTTCTGCCTCGTGAAAGAACTGAAATACCGGTCGAGGCTGCTGAACTTGAACTGCTCGCCGACATCCGAACCCTTGACTTTGTAATCGCCGAGTTGGAACGACACTCCCTGCATCTCGGTGGTGTTCAGCCGATACTTTGGGATTATCGTCACCCCTTTCTTTGATAGCTCAAGGGCGAATGTATGCCAGTCTTTCGACATGGAGAGAGCTTCGGCAGCGGCAATGCGTATCTCCACTTTCGCTTTCTCAACACCGTGAAGCTTCTCCAAATCTGGTGCCTTACGCTTCGGTTTGGCGAGCCTGTACTTCCTGTCGAGGGCTTCGCACACTCGCTTATTTCGGTAGCGGTTGCGTCCCGATTCCATACGCTTGCCATCGTTGCCGACCATGTTGAACACGATGTGACAATGCGGCTTGTCGGTCTCATAGTGGCGCACGATTAGCCATTGCGTCCTGTCAAGACCCATCTTCTTTATGTAATCTTTGGCAATCTGCAACATCTTCTCGTCCGTCAGTTTTCGCCTGTCATCGGCTGAAAAGGACAGCGTGATGTGTCCGGCAGGGTCGCCGATTCTCGGATTCTCCATCGCCTGACCCTCGAAACTCGCGATAATCTGATTGCGTTTCTCGCCCATCAGTCCGTCGCTTGCGAGCATCTTCCAAGTGTCCGGCGTGAATATCTTATGGTCGTGTTTCTCTCTGGTAACATAGTCAACCTTTGACGCGAACGACCCGGATTTAAGTATTTTTCCTATCATTTTCTCACTCTGTTTTTAAGTTTGAGGACTAAAAAAGTTATCTCGTCAATGACCGATTCCGACTTGATGGCGACACCGGGGAAGCCCTCGGCGTTGGCGTGATGGGCAAGCTGGTTGAGGTTTGAGCCGAGTTTGCGAAGCTCGTGAAGCAGCCCTTTTTCCTCATCGGAAAGTATGGATGCCACCTCCGC
>UMKE01003812.1_pt1 | contig 57983 bp, 36 predicted proteins | sample 1966231 | NCBI WGS metagenome assembly UMKE01 (sample SAMEA4836168, study PRJEB28245) | human gut metagenome | biome: gut microbiome; material: fecal sample | place: Denmark | collected 2008 | reverse complement strand
CGTGAGGACTTCAATTTCTCGATGTGTTTGAGTATGTTTAAACACATTTGGAGTGGCAGGCTTTCATGTCAGATCATTTACCACGTACAAACCGGTGGCTGATCGCACTTTCTGTTATTCTGTGTCTGATACTTGGAGGAATTTTCACCCGTTCTTCCGCTGTGACTTCACAGGCAGATGCCATCAGCGATGCCGGAGCTTTCGTGTCAGAAGATCAGGATTCTGCGGAGTTTACTTCTGAGGAAACATTGACTGATAGCAATGATAATTTTACGGATTCTTCTTCCGGGAAACTGTTTGGACGCACTTCTTCAGATTCATCTGAAGCTTCTCCGGGCGGTCCTGCATTAAGAACTGATATCTCGCCTGAGGCATCAGAGGGCAGCTGGGCTTCCAGTGGAAGTAACTGGATGTTTCTGGTAGATGATAAGCCATACACAGGATGGTTCACAGATACAGATGGGAAACAGTACTATATGGATGAGACTGGTATTATGCAGACAGGCTGGACAGATATCGGAAAGAAGCGGTATTATTTTGATATGGATGGCATTCTGCAGACAGGGACTGTGATAATAGATAAGAAAACTTATGAACTGGATACAGATGGTTCTCTGAAAGATTATACACCAAAGAAAAAATCCTCGAAGAAGAAATCTTCAGGTAAGTCAGACACCTCTGACAAGTCCGGTACCTCTACGGCAAAGAAGTCGGTCGCCCTTACTTTTGATGATGGTCCCAGTTCTTTTACAGACCGTCTTCTGGACTGTCTGGAAGAAAATAATGCAAAGGCAACTTTCTTTATGGTGGGTACTGAGATTGCCAGTTTTCCGGACGAAGTAAAACGCATGAAAAAACTGGGCTGTGAACTTGGAAACCACACTTATGACCATAAGGATCTGGCGACTCTTTCTTCGGATGAGATCAGTTCAGAAATTGCAAGAGTGGATGAACAGCTTGTAAATCTTACAGGTGAGGGAGCTTCGGTGGTCCGCCCGCCATATGGATCTGTTAATGATACGGTAAAATCAACTGTGGGAACCCCGATGATTCTGTGGTCCATTGACACTCTGGACTGGAAAACGCAGGATGTGGAATCTACGGTTGAGGAAGTCATGAATAACGTAAAAGATGGTTCCATTATTCTGATGCACGATATCTTCAGCACCTCTGTAGATGCAGCCGAGATCCTAATCCCGCAGCTTATCGAAGAAGGCTATCAGCTTGTAACAGTGCACGAACTGGCTTCCCTGCATCAGACAGAATTATCGACAGGAGTTACATACGGTGAATTTAATCGAATCAAGTAAGTCCCTTGCGGAAGTTGCGAAAAGTAATAAGAACAGCAAAATCTCCGGCAGAAGCTGACAAAAACAATGTCAGAAAAACAGAACGTAAAAATACAGGCAGTTACCACAAAGATAACCGCCTGTATTTTTTACGTTCCATATTCAATTTTATTCGAGTAAATCCCCTCTGATGTATCCGGTCTGACCGTCGTAGTCGATCTGAACCCATTCACCATCAGTACCTGTCTTCTGAACCTGATCACCTGCTGAGATCACGCCAAGGATATCAGCATCTGTGCTGGCTTCTGCGCGTACATTACATTCCTCCGAAGCAGTAAGCATCGTGCCATCTTCTGCCTCTGTTGACACACCTGCTTCCTCCCCAAGACCATTCAGGAATTCTTCAAGAGACGGATCAGATTGCTGTGCCTGATCCAGTTCATTCTGCACCTTCTTTATAAGAGCTGAAACATCACTGTCTGATAACTGTTTTTCCATATATGCGGAAATCTCAGAATCCTGTAAAGCTCCGTTATTGATCACCCAGTTTCCTTCGCTGTTCTTATATACATAGAACTGAGTCAGTGCAGGGGCCTTGGTCTCAACGCCCTGACAGATATACGAGAAACAGGCGTAAACCACGTAAGAATCATCTGTCATACCTTTCTTCGTGTACACATCGCCTACTTCATACCCTTCGATATAATCTTTCAAATTTGTGACTTTTGACTCATCAGACGGTGTGAAATCATCTTCCAGAGTCTTCAGCGTTGCAATATCTTTTTCCCCCAGAGCCTGATAATAGCTCGTGATCAATGCAGTAACGTCTGCATCTGCTGTTTCCATGGGATTGGCGTCTTCTTTCTTCTCGTCAGACTCCCCTTCACTTATCGGAGAAGAAGGAACATTTCCCTGGTCTTCGGATGTGGTTTTCTGTTCATCTCCGGAATTCCCCTTATTACTTCCGGAACAGGCTCGAATGCCGCAAAACAGGACAACCACAATTATCAGAATAGCTCCACCCAGCATAAAATACCGGAGATTATCTGATAACCATTCTCTAAAATCATCCAAGTTCTTGTCCTCCTTATGAGTTACCGTTTGCTCCGTTCACTGCCGCCATACGATTTCTGACAGTTCCCGATTCTGATAACTCCTGTGATACAACGCACCGGAACTGTACATACGTCCCAGGCAGCACGCCTGAAGGGAATCGAACCCCCGCACATGGTACCGGAAACCACTGCTCTATCCACTGAGCTACAGGCGCGTATCTTGAAAATCTGATTTTCAAAGGATTTATATAATTTATTTAATACAAGGTCTATATTATCATAATTACCGAAAAAAGTAAAGTTTTTTATTTTATTACAAAAGATGCATTATTTTGGCTTGTATGTCTCGGGATAGTGGTGTATGAGCAGTAACATTTCCAGAAAAATTCCATCAAAATTTCACCGTTGATAAGATGTACAAAAAATTATATAATAGAACAATGGACGAAAAAATCAGAATAAACAAATATTTAAGCGAGGCAGGCATATGCTCCAGACGGGAAGCCGACCGGATGATCGAAGAGGGAAGGATTACGGTAAACGGAAAAAAAGCAGAAAGCGGTCAGAAAGTCAGCCTAGAAGATGAGATCTGTGCAGACAATATACCTGTCCATAAAAATGAAAAAAAAGTACTGCTTCTTTTTAACAAACCCAGAGGGATCGTGTGCAGCACAAAGCAGCAGTTTGATGAGACGACGGTAACAGATTATCTGGATTATCCTCTGCGTGTTTATCCTGTGGGCAGACTGGATAAAGAATCACAGGGCCTTCTCCTTCTGACAAATGAAGGAGATCTGGTCAATAAGATCATGCGCGCCGGAAACTATCATGAGAAAGAATATTTTGTGACAGTGAATAAGCCGGTGGACAGGGAATTTGTCCGAAGGATGAGCAGGGGAGTCCCTGTTCTTGATACGGTGACCAGACCATGCAGAGTGGTGCAGACAGGAGAATGCAGCTTTCGGATCATTCTGACACAGGGACTGAACCGACAGATCCGCAGAATGTGCCGGTATCTGGGATATGAGGTACAGAAGCTGAAAAGGATCAGGATCATGAATCTGACTTTGGACGGGATCAGAGAAGGCGAATACAGAGAGATTACAGCACAGGAGTGGGAAGAACTGAACCATTTACTGGAATCTTCCACAAGTGAAACAGTGATCAGAACAGGAGAACAGAATGGAAACAGCAGCGATCATGCGAATGAAAGAGCTGGTGCAAAAGCTGGACAGGGCAGCAAAGGCGTATTACCAGCAGGATACAGAGATCATAAGCAACAGAGAGTACGATCAGATGTACGACGAGCTTCAGGCTCTGGAGAAAGAGACAGGCACTGTTCTGGCAAACAGCCCAACCGTAAGCGTAGGGTACGAGGCAGTTGACCAGCTTCCAAAAGAAGAACACGAATCCCCCATGCTGTCTCTGGACAAGACTAAGGACAGAGAAGTTCTAAGGGAATTTATCGGGGAACACAAAACGCTTCTGTCATGGAAGCTGGACGGACTGACGATCGTTCTTACCTACGAGAATGGAGAACTTGCCAAAGCAGTTACACGTGGAAACGGTGTGACAGGAGAGGTTGTCACCAATAATGCCAGAGTATTTAAGAACGTTCCTCTTAAAATCCCGTATCAGGGAAGACTGGTGTTGCGTGGGGAAGCGATCATTACCTATTCGGACTTTGAACGGATCAATGAATCCATAGAAGACGTTGATGCGAAATACAAGAATCCGAGAAACTTATGCAGCGGTTCTGTCCGCCAGTTAAACAATGAGATCACAGCCCGCAGGAATGTGCGTTTCTACGCATTTACGCTGGTAAGCGCCGACGGGGTTGATTTCCATAATTCAAGAGCCCGGCAGTTTGAATGGCTGAAAGAACAGGGATTTGATGTAGTGGAATACAGGACAGTCACAGCTTCAACGTTGGATGAAGCCATGGAATATTTTTCAACTGCGATCACTGAGAATGATTTTCCGTCGGACGGACTGGTTGCTCTTTATGATGATATTGCATACGGAGATTCCCTTGGAAGAACAGCGAAATTTCCCAGAAATGCTTTTGCATTCAAATGGGCAGATGAGATCAGAGAAACCCATCTTCTTGAGATCGAATGGAGCCCGTCAAGAACAGGGCTGATTAATCCGGTGGCTGTTTTTGAACCGGTTGAGCTGGAGGGAACCACTGTGAGCCGCGCCAGCGTACACAATGTGAGCATTCTAAAAGAATTGCAGCTTGGTATCGGGGATACGATCACTGTATATAAAGCAAATATGATCATTCCGCAGATTGCAGAAAACCTCACACGCAGCAGTAAACTGGAAATTCCGGATACCTGCCCTGCATGTGGCCATGGAACACAGATACAGAAGGTAAATGATGTGGAGGCACTTTACTGTACAAATCCTGACTGTGCCGCAAAGAAGATCAAATCCTTTGCACTTTTTGCAAGCAGGGATGCCATGAACATTGACGGACTGTCAGAAGCAACACTGGAGAAATTCATTGCAAGAGGCTTTATTCATGATTTCGGAGATATTTTTGAGATTGGAAAGCATCGTGATGAGATCGTGGAGATGGACGGATTCGGGGAGAAATCCTTTGAGAACCTGATGACCAGCCTTGATAAAGCTAAGGAGACTACTCTTGCGAAGGTGATCTACAGCCTTGGAATCGCCAATATCGGTCTTGCCAATGCAAAAGTGATCTGCAGGCATTTTGATGATGATCTGGAGAAGATCCGCCATGCAGATAAAGAGGAAATCAGCTCTATTGATACCATCGGACCGGTAATTGCCGGAAGTCTGACTGATTATTTTTCAAACGAGGATAATAACAGAAAACTGGATCATCTGATGAGCCATCTGACTGTTAAGAAAGAAGAAAAGACAGGTGAGCAGATTTTCCGGAACATGAATTTCGTTATCACAGGAAGTGTGGAGCACTTTGCAAACAGAGCACAAGCAAAGGAATTTATTGAGTCTCTGGGAGGCAAGGTGACCGGATCAGTAACATCGAAGACGAACTACTTGATCAATAATGACACAACTTCCAATTCTTCAAAGAATAAAAAAGCCAAAGAACTGGGAATTCCGATCCTTTCTGAAGAAGATTTCCTGAAGATGGCACAACAATAAAATAATAAGAACAGGAGATAAGATAATGCCAATTAAAATACAGAGCGATCTGCCAGTAAAAGAGATTCTGGAAAAAGAAAATATTTTCGTGATGGATGAGTCACGTGCCTCCCATCAGGATATCCGCCCCATTCAAATCCTTATTCTGAACCTGATGCCTCTGAAAGAGGAGACAGAGCTTCAGCTTCTGCGTTCCCTTTCCAACACACCGCTGCAGGTGGATGTCACCTTTATGGCAGTACAGAGCCATGAAGCGAAGAATACATCTGTGAGTCATCTGAATAAATTTTATCAGACATTTCCGGAACTGAAAAATAACAAATACGATGGAATGATCATCACAGGTGCTCCTGTAGAGCAGATGGAATTCGAAGAGGTAGACTACTGGAAGGAACTGGTAGAGATCATGGACTGGACAAACACCCATGTTACTTCCACCATTTATCTGTGCTGGGCTGCACAGGCAGGACTCTACCACCACTATGGACTGAAAAAACGCAAACTTGATAAGAAGATGTTCGGTCTTTTCTGGCATAAAGTGATGAACCGTAAGATTCCGCTGGTACGCGGATTCGACGATATGTTCCTTGCACCTCATTCCAGACATACGGAAGTTCCCATCGAGGATATCCATAACTGTAAAGAGCTGACAGTGCTTGCTGAATCCGATGAAGCAGGGCTTTTCCTTGCAATGGCAGACGGCGGCCGCAAGATCTTTGTAATGGGACATCCGGAATATGATCGTGTGACTCTTGACGGTGAGTACAAACGTGATGTCAGCAAAAACCTGCCCATCGAAATCCCGGAGAATTATTACAAAGACAACAACCCGGAAAACAGACCGCTCCTTATGTGGAGAGCACATGCGAACAACCTGTATACAAACTGGCTGAATTACTATGTCTACCAGTCAACTCCATTCGACCTGTATGGAACACCGGATTTCAGCGAGATCTAAAGGGTTTGCGGAATTTACAATTTTACGTATCTTACCGTATTTTTACATGATTTCACGCAAAAATGGAGTAAAAATGAGGTCAAACATGTGAGAAAATGGTGTCAAAACTGAGCAGTACAATGCAGATACAGTAGTGACACTGAAAGATTTTCCGAAAATCCCCATGACATTTGCAGAGATGTTTGAGAATGTAGAATAATCAGTTGAGATAAGAAAGGACACAACAATTATATGAACATAGGAAACAATATAGGAAATATCATGAAGATCACAGGCGCATGGAACACCTTTAAGAGCAATCATCCCAAGTTCCCGGCATTCTGTCAGGCGGTTTCACGCAAAGGACTTAAAGAAGGAAGCATTATTGAAATTGCGATCACCACTCCTGAGGGAGAGAAGATAGAGACAAACCTGAAAGTAAAGGACAGTGACCTGGAATTACTGAAACAGTTGTCTGACCTGAAAATGTGAAAAAGTTTACAAAAATTTTATTTGAATAACAGGTATAAATCTGCTATAGTATTCTATGTTGGTTAAGTTGATTATTATTCGTTCCCATATATAAGAATGATAGGTTCTCAAAAGAAAGAAGAGGAAGAAAATTGCGTAAAAAATCACATATTTTATTAGCAAGATACCTTGCGGATCAGATGCAGACCACAGCAAGCCTGCAGTCTCACAGAAAGGCTTTCTGCCTGGGCAGCATTCTGCCGGATATCAAACCGTCCTTTATCACCAGGAGACACGAGTTCTACGGAACATTTGAAGATGTCAAGAACCGGATGAAAGAACTGGCAGATATCAGACCGGATGAGAGTAACCAGAGAGTTTACTGGCGGCGGTTCGGCGAAGTGATCCACTATATGGCGGATTATTTTACCTTTCCTCATAACAAAACATATACAGGAAGCTTCAGCCAGCATAATCATTATGAGAAAGTACTTAAGAACAGACTGAAAGAATGTATACAGCAGGGAGAAGCACATGCATATCTGGAACCGGCCATCCGCTTCGCAGATTTCTCCACCCTGATCGATTATATCGAAGCTACTCATGAGAAATACCTCAACAAGCTCCGCAGCGTGGAAGAGGATATCCGCTTTATCCTGAATATGTGTTTTCAGGTAGTGCAGGGACTGATACAGATCTGCATTGGTAATAAGAACTTTGCAGGAGCCATTCAGGCAGCCTGACAGAGATACGCTAAGAATACAGGAAGGCTGTGTGGAAATCATATCCGCACAGCCTTCCTGCATTCTGAAATATATCTTTCTCACTGCTTGAGTCGGTTAAAATGTGACAAAAAAATGAATTTTGGTCAAATCTGGAATTTACCTGCCCTGAGCTGTTGATTTCAAAAAATGATTATGCTAGAATAAAACAGGTTAATATTTCGGGATAATTCACTTATGAAATAACATAATAATGTGAAAAGTAATTTAGACAGTATGCCCTTATAAACAGGGGGTAAGGACATGCTCACAGTAAGAAGGGAGCAATTTAGATATATGAAAAACAAGTATCTTACCAGATTCTTATGTCTGACATTGATGTCAGGAATGGCATTATCCGGTCCTGCGTCCGTACTTGCAGCAGAGGATACTGCTGCGTATACAGCAGATGGTTCTGATTTCAGCGATTCCGGTGATTTTGATTCAGGATCAGAGGATCCGGCGCCGGCAGATCCGACTCCTGCAGAGCCAACACCTGCGCCGGTAGATCCGACACCTGCAGACCCGACACCTGCACCGGTAGATCCGACACCAACAGATCCGACACCAACACCTGCAGAGCCAACACCGGCACCGGCAGATCCGACTCCGACACCAACAGATCCGACTCCGACACCTGCGAATCCTACACCAACACCGTCTTCACAGATTACGAAGGCAGCCCAGGATGTGATCGACAGAATCAAAGAGTTGAACGCACAGACCATCACGCTGGAGAAGAAAGCCACTGTTCAGAGCATCCGCACTGCATATAATGCCCTGTCTGATACAGAGAAGGCACAGGTTTCTAATTATAATCTGCTGGTTCAGGCAGAAGCGACTATTGCTCAGCTGGAAGCGCAGAAGAACAATGCGAATACGAATAATCCATTTACGAGTAATACCAGTGCTGCACAGACCGGAACTCCGGTATATTATGCGTCCAATATCCACGCAGGTAAGGATTTCTATCTGGACAGCCTGAAGAATAACTACAATCTGACCTTCTCAGATGATTTCGCTTCTGTTATGGATGAGATCGAGAAGGAATATAAAGAGAAGAACAAAGTAGCAGATGCCAGCGATGTAAACGGCAGCAAGACCACCACATCTGCAGACAGTCTTCTGGTAAGAAACTGGCAGGATATCCTTGCAGTCTATGTATATCAGCAGAGCCAGGACGGAAAAACAGAATTTACCCTGGATTCTTCCTGCAAGAAAGACCTTGCGAAAATCTTTGCAGAGATGAACCCGATCGTAAGGGACAAGCAGGATATCACTCACGTTACATACGCTAATCGTAAAATCAACTACTATATTAAGAAAAATAAAATCGCAAAAAAGGATCGTACGATCCTTAAGAAATATGTGGAGACAGACTGCAAACTCCTCTGCGCGGTAGTAACAGCTGCCAACGGTTTTGTCCGCGAGAGCGTAGGAGATGATGTTTCCGAGGAAAGAGTAAATGTTATCTCCGCAGCCTATTCACTGGTTGGTAAAGTCGGTTACTTCTGGGGCGGCAAATCCACAGTGATCGGTGAAGATCCAGGCTGGGGAACCAGCGAGAAGGTATCAGCCGAGGGAAGCAAGAGCACCGGAACCATCCGCGCATACGGACTGGACTGCAGTGGTTTTGTCATCTGGGCAGTGATCAACGGATATCAGGATAAAGCAATGCAGGAAGCTGTAGGCGACGGAACTTCCGATCAGTGGGAGAAAGCAAACGTGGTAACTGAGGCAGATGCACAGCCCGGAGATCTGGTGTTCCAGAAAGGACCGGAAGCAGGAAGCGATAATCATGTAGGTATTCTCTGCGGTAAAACAGACGCAGGTGACTGGATCGCAGTACACTGCTCCTCCGGCAAGAATGGAGTAACAGTAGGCGAAGCATACAGTGCAAGCTTCCGTTATATCCGCCAGCCATCCTTCTACCCGACACAGGAACAGGTTCAGGAAATGCAGAGCAGCAGTACGGTAAGCACAACAACAGGTGATGCAGCAGCTTCCACAGGAACAGATATCTTTTCTGCAAATGTGACAGTAAGCAATACTCTGCAGGATGCGATGAAGTCAAATACTTCCGACTCAACAGGATTCACAACATCAGAATCCACTGAGAAAACTTCCATCCTTCCGGATAAAATTGACCTGTCAAAAGAGAAAGTCGCTGTATTTAAGGCAAAATAAAATGTATAAAAGAAGAGAAAGTCATACAAAAAAGTCTGGCTTTCCCTTCTTTTTTGTTTATGTGTAAACTTTTTTTAGCTGTTAACTTAAACGGTTAAGCAAAAACTGACGAATTTGCTTATTGGCCTGCGGAATATGCTTCAAAAATGAAAAAAATATTCGAAAATATGGAAACAAAAATTGACAAAGTGTACGAAATATGTTAACTTTAAACCAATAATATAATGTCAGATAAAAAAAGGAGAAATTCCTTCTTTTTTTGTTGCTGATATTACAGTAAAATCTGAAGATGAGACACCAACAGATGATTTGTTCTGTAAACAATGAACACACTGTTGTGTTCGGAAAAGAGATACACAGATGGCATTAAGACGTGAGAGAATGAGGCTTGGTGACATGCTCATCAGGCAGAATGTACTGACTGAAGATGAATTAAAGAAAGCCCTGGAATTGCAGAAGGGAAGCGGCAAGAAGATCGGTGAAGTTCTGGTAGATAATGGCTTTATCACTGAGGATATGATCGTTCGTGCCCTCCAGATGCAGCTGGGGCTTAAAGTCGTTCAGCTGACAGGTGTGACAATCCCCAAGGAAGTCCGAAACCTGGTCAGCGTGGACCTTCTAAAAAAATATACCTGCATTCCCTTTGAACTGGATCCCTACAACGCCAATATCCTTCATCTGGCAATGGCAGATCCGATGGATATGGCTGCAATCGATGACATCTCTATCGTAACAAACCTGCAGATAGAGCCTTACATTGCTACAACCAGAGATATTCTTGCGGCAATCGACAGATGCTACGGCGCATCAGAGACACTGGATGCAGCCAGACGATTTACTCAGGAGAGAGCACAGCTTCGTGGAGGAGCAGCAGACGACGATACAGATACAGATGTAAGTGATGCACCTATTGTGCAGTTGGTGCGTTCCCTTATTGAACAGGCAATCCGCCAGAGGGCCAGTGATATCCATATCGAAGCTCTGGAGAACAAAGTCCGCATCCGTTACAGGATCGACGGTGCACTCTATGAGCGTATGGTATATGACAACAGCCTTCTCCCTGCGATTTCCACCCGTATCAAGATCCTTGGAGGCATGGATATCTCAGAGAAAAGGAAACCTCAGGACGGACGTATGTCCATTATGGTAGACAGACAGGATTATGATATCCGAATTTCCTCTCTGCCTACTGTACACGGAGAGAAGATTGTAATGCGACTCTCTTCAAAACTGAACCTGACACGTAACAAGAAAGATCTGGGACTTCCACCCGATGAGATGGAACGTTTCAACCATATGTTGGCTAGTCCTTTCGGGATCATTCTTGTAACAGGACCGACAGGAAGCGGTAAATCCACTACCCTGTATACCGCATTAAGTGAATTAAATAAAGAAGCAGTCAATATCGTAACAGTAGAGGATCCTGTGGAGGCAGATATTGAGGGCATCAATCAGGTACAGGTCAACAACAAAGTAGACCTGAATTTTGCGTCAGCCCTTCGTTCTATTCTCCGTCAGGACCCGGACATTATTATGATCGGTGAGATCCGAGACAGGGAGACTGCTGCTATTGCAGTACAGGCATCCATAACAGGACATCTGGTTGTCTCTACATTGCATACCAACAATGCAGTAGGTACTCTGAACCGTATGGCGGACATGGGAGTGGAGAGATATCTGATCGCAGATTCTGTTGTAGGAGTTATCGCACAGCGCCTTGTGCGTAAGCTGTGCAGCCACTGTAAAAAAATGCGCCCTGCCACCTCTGAGGAGAAGAGAGTGCTGAGGATGAACACACAGGAGGATGTAAATGTCTATGAACCCTGTGGCTGTGATTTCTGCAGCCATACAGGATATTACGGGCGTATCGGTGTGTTCGAGATCATGGAGGTCAATGACGAGATCCGCGACCTGATCGCAGAGAATGGCACAACAGAGGAACTGGAACGTGCAGCCAGAAACAGCGGTATGCGCACACTGAGAGAGAATGGTATCAGCTATGTGCTGAACGGCACCACCTCTGTGGAAGAGATGCTTAAGGCATCTTATGAATGATCGGGACTTATAGATTATTAATTTTACGACTATTAATATGGAAGGAATTCCTGCGGAACCGGAGTTCTCCGGAGATCCCCGGGAGTTACGAGGCAGATTAGGAAATATGTATGATTTAGACGAAATACTGATACAGTCAGTGAAGGTAAGGGCTTCCGATATCCACCTGACAACCGGCAGACCGCCAAGCTACAGGATCGATGGTGTACTGGCTCCCATAGAGGGAGAGCGCCTTATCCCGCAGATGCTGGAAGATATTCTCATGCCCCTGATGGATGTCCGTCACAGAGAAGAACTGCAGAATAACGGACAGACAGACTTCGCATATGCCATCTCAGGCGTGGGACGTTTCCGCGTAAATGTATTTAAACAGAGAGGAACACTTGCTTCTGTTATGCGAAGCCTTCCTTTCAATATCCCGGAACCTGAGGATCTTGGTATTCCTGCAGAGGTAGTGGAGATGACCACGCGGAAAAGAGGTCTCATTTTGGTAACAGGGCCGACAGGAAGCGGGAAATCAACTACATTGGCTTCATTGATCCATGTGATCAACAGGAATTATCCTTACCATATTATTACATTGGAGGATCCCATCGAATATCTGCACAGACATGATAAATCTGTGGTAAACCAGAGGGAAATCGGCAGTGATTCAACCAATTATGCACAGGCACTGAGGGCTGCGCTCCGAGAAGACCCGGATGTGATCCTGGTAGGAGAGATGCGAGACCTGGAAACCATTTCCACTGCCATCACAGCGGCGGAAACCGGTCATCTGGTATTTTCCACCCTTCATACTATCGGTGCGGACAAGACTATCGACAGAATCATCGATGTATTCCCGCCAAATCAGCAGCAGCAGATAAGGATCCAGCTTGCCTCTGTATTAGAGTGCGTTGTATCCCAGCAGCTTCTCAAGAAAGCAGACGGAAGCGGCCGTGTAGCTGCACTTGAAATACTTTTTGCAAATAATGCAGTGCGAAACCTGATCAGAGAGAGCAAGACCTATCAGATCTCATCTGTGATGCAGACTAGCAAACGTGCAGGAATGCAGACAATGGATGATGCACTGTATGACTTATATATGAGAAAACTGATCGATGCTGACAATGCAGTGACATATGCCCAGGATCCGGTCAGCATGAACAAAAAAGTCAGCTTTGACTTCTGACAGAAACCCGATCTGGCAGACACCCTGAGCCTGACTGACAGAAAGAAGTGATAAGATGCCGGGTTTTACCTACGTGGCAGTAGATAAAAGAGGAAAAGAGAAAAGAGGAAGTATTGAGGCTGACAACAAAGAGAAAGTTATAGATATCCTGAAAAATGACGGGCTGATCCCAGTCTCTGTAAAAGAACAGGGCGCCCTGAACAAAGACATAGATTTTTCCATAGGAAAGAAAGTAAAGCCAAGAGATCTGAGTGTATTCTGCCGTCAGTTTGTCAGCATCACTCAGGCAGGTGTCCCGATGAAGGAAGCCCTGCAGATGCTCTCAGAACAGACAGAAAACAAATGGCTGAAACGCGCCATCTCAGAGGTACTTCTCAGTGTGGAGAAAGGAAATACACTGGCAGACTCCATGAGAGGCCAGTCAGATATTTTCCCGCCAATGCTTATCAATATGGTAGAGGCAGGTGAGAACTCCGGAAGCCTGGAGATGGCTTTCACACGAATGGCAGTACAGTTTGAGAAGGAAGCCAAGCTGAAGGCAACCATCAGAAAGGCAACCATCTACCCGATTATTCTGGTCGTTGCTGCGATTGGAGTTGTGGCTGTTATGCTTCTGTTTGTTATTCCCATCTTTATTGATATGTTTGCAGATCTGGATGTGGAGATGCCGGGAATCACCATGTGGGTTATGAATACCAGTGAGTGGATGACAGAACACTGGTATATGATCCTGGGACTGATCATTCTGGTGATCGCGGCATATAAGATGATCTACAGGACAGAACAGGGCAGACTTGCCATCGACAGGGTCAAGATGAAGATGCCGTTGTTTGGAAAGCTGACAGTAAAGACTGCCTGCGCACAGTTTGCAAGGACAATGAGTACACTGTTGTCGTCGGGTATCTCTACTATTGATGCACTGGAGACAGTGTCCAAGATCGTCAATAACATCCATTATACAAATGCGTTGCTGAAAGCACGTGAGGAAGTAATGAAAGGTATTCCGCTGTCAGAACCATTGACTGCCTCAAAAATTTTTCCGCCTATGGTGTGCCATATGACTGGGATTGGTGAGGAGACTGGTAATATTGAGGATATGCTGGAGAAGTTGGCGGATTACTATGATGAAGAGGTGGAGATGACTACCCAGAGTGTACTGGCGGCTATGGAGCCGCTGATCATTGTGTTTATGGCGCTGGTGGTTGGTACGCTGGTAATCGCGGTGGTTTCACCGATTGGGGCTATGTATAATGGGCTAGATAATCTATAATGAAAATTTAATTATACAGTGCATATAGATTATAGCCTGAAATGGGTAAAAAGTAATTAAATTATCTTAGATACCTGATTGATTGGGCAATCAAAGGATCATTTGCGAGTGGTAACCGCGTTAAAAGTTGCTGAAATAACCAAAATTGGATGTATTACAGCTTGCATAGGGGCTGTGTTCATCATAGAAATCATGGAAATGTCGTGTTTTCTTGTAAGATATGGAAGGGGGCGCGTGGAAAAAGCGGGATTTTAGTGATTTAATTATACGGTGAGAGAAAAGCTGAGATTGTCTGAAGGAATATGCTGTCAGGTGGACGCTCCGGAATGTAAATATATTTATCTACGGCTTCGGAGTCAGTCATACTAGGCATTCGGAAATCTGCTAAAAGCATTCTGCGAAAACCTCATAACTCGCTTCGCTCAGACAGTGAGTTTTTTCGCAGAATAACGCAGATTCCCAAATGCCAAGTATGACTAAGTCTCCTGCAGATGTAGATAAATATATTTACATCCCGGAGCTGGTATTGGCAGTGACTGGATTCCTGATAGCGGGAAGGTTTTTCCTGAACTGGAAGTGAGAAACAAAATTATAACATGAAAACTGAATAACGAGTTTATAAACATAACTCCCTCCCTCCTGGAAAAGCGATTTTTACAGGGGGGGGGGTGGAGAGCCCATCAGGGTTCTCGCTCGTTGAATCAATCACCGGATAGTGACATTCGTGATGACAGCAACAGGAGAGTTATGTATTCATCGAAAAGTTGAATATATTGCCTGGCATGTATGATGTGCTGCTCTTGTATCTTTCGACACGATATGACTCTATCCGAATTGAAAAGAATTAAATTAATTTTGAAGGAGAATGAGTTATGTTTAAATTTCTGAAAGACAGAAAAAAGAAAGATAACAAGGGATTCACTCTTGTTGAGTTAGTTATCGTAATCGCTATCCTTGCGATTCTGGTTGGATTACTGGCACCACAGTATACAAAATATGTAGAGAAATCCAGAAAAGCTGCAGATGCTAGTAATATGGATGAGATGGTAAAAGTAATTAAAGTATATGCAGCAGATCCTGCGAATGAATTAGAAGCTGGTGACTATGTTATTACTATGTCTAAAGATAAAACTGTAATAACTGCAAAGGGTACTGAACTTGCGACAACAGGAGAGTTAACAGGTTTAGCGAAAGAAATGAATAGTTCAATTCCAAAATGGTCAGAAACTAAAGTTAAATCTCAAAAATGGGGTAAAGAGGGTGTATATGATACTATAGTGGCAACTGTTAAGGTAGGACCAGATGGAGGAACTTCTGTAGTATATTCTAATGGAGTAACTGATAATACTAAATTTGCTAATTATATGGCAAAAGGTTCAGAAGATTAAATAATCATGAGGATATTTAATTTTTCGATGAATGCATAACAATTCTTTGCTATGCATGAACGATGTTACTATCTCGGTATAATGAAAATTAAGGAGATAGTAATATGTTAAAATTATTTAACAGAAAGAAAAAAGATAATAAAGGTTTTACATTAGTAGAGCTTGTAATCGTTATTGCAATTCTTGCAATCTTAGTTGGCTTACTGGCACCACAGTATACAAAATATGTTGAAAAATCAAGAAAAGCTGCAGATGCAAGTAATATGGATGAAATGGTACGAGCAGTGCAGATTTGGGCAGCAGATGCAGATACAGCAGATGAGGATTTACCAGCTAAAGATTATACAATTGAATTAAAGGCAAAAGGTGAGGTTGCGTCAAGTGTGACAATTGGCACAGTAGATGTTATAGCAAAAACTATTCCTGATTATAAAAAAATGAAGTTAAAATCATCAAAATGGGAAAGCGATACAAAAGGAACAATGGCTACTTCTGTTAAAGCAACTATTAAAGTAGATGAAGATGGTGGTACGACTGTTACATATGAACCAAAATCATTTGCTGATTATATGAATACTACAAATACAACTAAATAATTTTATTGAATTGAAAGGAAAACTCCTATGCTTCTTTTCTTAGACACAATCCCTTACATAACAATCTTCATATTCGGCATCACCATCGGTAGTTTTCTGAATGTCTGTATCTATCGGCTTCCTCTTGGGGAGTCGGTGGTGACAGCCCCCTCCCATTGTATGACCTGTGGGCGGAAGCTTCGGTGGTATGATATGGTGCCGGTGTTTAGCTGGTTGGTGTTAGGTGGTAAGTGTCGTAACTGTAAATCTGAGATTTCGGTTCAGTATCCGATCATAGAGGGTGTCAATGGCATCCTCTATGTGGTGATATTTGCTGTGAATGGGCTGGTATGGAGCAGTGTGATTTATTGTCTGATGGCTTCGGCTTTTCTGGTTTTGAGTGTGATTGACTGGCGGACGTATGAGATTCCGTTTGGAATCAATGTGTTTTTGTTTGTCCTTGGGGTTGTGATGGCTGTGCTTGACAGAGGGAATCTGGCGGAGCATCTGATTGGGATGGTCTGTGTCAGTGGTGTGCTGGAGATTCTTTATCTGGTAAGCGGTGGCGGAGCAATCGGCGGGGGTGACATTAAGCTGATGTTTGCCTGTGGTCTGATCCTTGGATGGAAGCTGATCTTGCTGGCTTTTGTGCTGGGATGTATTATCGGCTCTGTGATTCATATTATCCGCATGGTGAGGAAGAAGGCAGGGCGTATGCTTGCCATGGGTCCTTATCTGTCAGCCGGGATTTTGCTGGCTGCTTTGTGGGGAAACAGGTGGATTAGTTGGTACCTGTCATTAATTTTTAACTGAAAATCTTAGAATTTTTCAGTTAGAAAAATGAGTTTTAAAATGTTTTATCTGTTAAAATTTATTTTTGTAATTGAAAAAGGGCGGTTGTCTGCAGAGGGCAGCGGCTCATACGGAGGAAAAATATAAATGGCGAGAATTTTGAGTATAGAGGCAGAGGCATCTCAGATCAGAGTTGCGGAAGTTGAAGTACGTGGAAAAAAGGGAAGGATTTATAATTGTTTCTGTATACCGGCACCTCAGGGGGCTGTGGAGGATGGACAGATCCGTGATACAAAAACTCTCGGGGAGAATCTTAAGGCAGAGCTTTCCCAGAGAAAGATCAGGACAAAGAAGGTATATTTTGCCACAGGTTCTACCAGGATCGCAAGCAGGGAAGTTCGTATCCCTTTTGTGAAAGCAAACAGGATACAGAGTATTATAGAGGCAAATGCCACAGATTATTTTCCCATCGATGTGAGCAAGTATGTGCTGTCCTACAGTGTGGTCGATGTGGAGAGCCAGAAATCTGAGGACGGGAAGGAAGAGACAAAGCAGTACCATCTGATGGTTTATGCCGCTCCGAAAGCAATCTCAGCAGCTTACAGTGAGTTTGCGGAGAATGCAGGGCTGACAATGACAGGGATCACCTACACAGGTGACAGTATTTATCATTCGGTAAAGGATGAGTATGCAAAAGGAACTCATATTCTGGTTAAGGTGGAATATACGGGAACCAGCATTACAATCATCCAGGACGGTGAACTGACCCTCCAGCGTAATATTAATTACGGTGTGGACAGTGCGGCAGAGACAGTAAGGGCTTTCCCGGAGTTTGGAGACAGGCTGGATGCAAATGAGGCTCTGGATGTGCTTTGCAGCAGAAAATGTATCAATCCTTTCCTTGACATGGAGTCTTTTGACGAAGAAATCTCTGATGAGGAGAGAAAGCTGGAAACTGCCAGGGCTGAGGTGACAGAGAGCCTCAGATACCTGATCGGAAATATTTCCCGTATTATGGACTATTATATTTCCCGCCATACGGATACAAATTTTGATTCTATTGTATGTTGTGGTCTTGGTGCGCGGGTAAGGGGGCTGATGCTCCTTCTTACCAATGAGCTGGGACAGCAGGTGGACGTATTACAGGAGTTTAAGAATTTTGCCCTGCCTGCAGGCGGGAACGCACAGGAAGCCTGCCTTTACGCTGCAGTTCTTTCTCCGGGCACTTCAGGCGTTAACCTGATGGACAAGGTCAACAGGAAGAAGAAAGAAAAGAAAGAGACTTTGAGCGGTGCCATCATTATCTGTGTGGTGGGAACAGTGGCAGGAGTTGTGCTGACAGTTGCAGGATATGCAAACCGTATTTATCAGCAGCATGAGCAGGAGCGGCTGAATCAGAGAATCTCAGAAGAGAGCTCCATTGAGGAGATTTACAGTGCTTATACCAGTGCAAAGGCACAGTATGACAATTATCAGAATATGTATCAGTATACAAATACCCCAAATGAGGGACTTAAGAATTTTATCGAAGAGCTGGAAGAGAAAATGCCTTCGGATATTACAGTGGAGAACTTCAGCTCTACAGGAACGCAGGTCAGCTTTTCCATGCGTGTAGGCAGCAAATCGGCAGCAGCGAACACGATCATGCAGCTTCGTACCTTTGAGAGCCTGTCTACTGTAACCACTACAGGAATTGACGAGGCTGAGGATGGAACCGTATCCTTAAGTGTACTCTGTACATATTCAGATCCGGCACCGCTGGACAGCTCAGGAGAGTAATAGGAGGCAGGATTAATATGGACATGAATATTTCTATGCGTGATAAAAAAATACTGCTGATGTTTCTTGGAGTAGGCGTTTTTGCAGCAGGATATTTCTTCGGATACAGACCGCAGATGGAAGAGGCGCAGAGCATCCAGGCATCAACCGAACCTTTGAAGACAAGGCTGGATGACCTGCTGAAGCTGGCTGCAGACAGGGATTTTTATCTGAAAGAAACAGAAGATATCAATGCAAAGGTCAGCGAATATACATCTGCATTTCCGGCAGACATCCGTCCTGAAGACGGAATCGTACTTTCCATGAATATGGAGAATTCCCTGGATATGCAGATATCCAATGTAGGTCTGGGCACAAGAGAGTTTGTGGCTTCCCTGGACGGAAGTACAGAAGATCCTCTGGCAGGTCTGCCTGACCAGACTCTCTCAGATCAGGCAAATGAGCAGACCCAGTCTCAGCTTGATGAGATCGAGGGCACAGATGTAGTCGGAGAGAATGAGCGTCAGGCTGCCTCCGATGCAGAAGTGGAAAATCTGAACAGTGTGTTCACCAGTCCTGTACTCTACCGGACACAGGACACCATGCAGTTTACGGGAACCTATGCCAGCCTGAAGGATATGGTTGACTATCTGGCTGACCAGACAGGCAGAATGACACTTGATAATGTAAATGCCTCCTTTGACTCCTTAACAGGAAATCTTTCGGGCAGCATTACAGTAAACCTGTTTTTCATGGCAGGAACAGGCCAGACTTATACAGAACCGGATGCAGGAAGCGTAGCATACGGAACAGATAATATTTTCGGAACAATAGAGTCAGGCAAAAAGAGCAAAAAAAGCAAGAAGAACAAAAAGAAAGCCGCAGAGACAACCACAGAACAGGCGGCTTCCGACACCGGCGCTGACGGCCAGAATACCAACAGTCAGGAAGGAGAAAACACGCAGGACGCAGCAGCCCCTGCTGATAGCGCCGAGCAAGCACAATAAGGAAAGTATGTTAGAGGGGAGAAGTTTTAGGCCCCTCTATTTGCATTTCTATGGGAATATGAATCTGATGAGGGGTAAATCAAAATAAGATAGGAGGGAGCATCTGGATGGACAATAAAAGAAGGGAAAGATCGAATGCAGGTATGTCATTGATCGAAGTGATCGTTGCGGTCAGTATTTTTTGCATAGCAGCGGCGGTGCTTCTTCAGAGCTTTGTTACCTCACAGAGAATCAACAAGAAATCAAATCTCTATCTGGAGGCAACTACGGTGGCACAGAATATCATGGAGGAGATTAAATCCAAAGATTTTGAGGATGTGTCTCTGGCATTTAATTATCCGATTGATGTTCTTACCGGTCAGTCAAGACTATCTTTTCTTAATTCGGACAAGAGCAGAATTAATACCGGAGAAGCGAATTCCATTGGTGTGAGGGAAATTGTGAAAGATGGAGATGAGTATAGAGACGTACGTCTTTATAATTCTCTGGATAGAGATAATACGTCGAGGGTAACTGCATCGGTTATTTCTAAGGATAATGGCGTAACTTATGAATTTAATCCCAGAAAAACAGGAGATAATGCAGGAAAATATTATTTTGAACTTACAAATGTAACAAATAATCATGAGACATTTGATGCTCTGGTGAAGTTTGACGGAGGAAGAAGTTCCGGATATAAGAAAAAAACAGCCACGAACAATGAAGAAGGAAAGAATGATTATCTGGCTCCGAATATTTCGAAGCTGGATACGAAGACAAATGCATTCCTGATTATGGGTAAAAACTGGGATGAGAATGCGATGAATGTGATTGCAACAGAACAGCTTCAGGCAGCGCAGAAGTTATGGGCTCAGGATCTGGCTGATTATATCCGCGGAGCGTCCAAGGAAGAGCAGAAAAGGCTGACGGAGGAATTTACTTCACAATATCCAAGGCCGACAGAAAAGCTGAGTACGGAAGATATTTATGCACAGACAAGGAGAACGCTTTATGTGAAGATTGAAGAGAGCGGCGGAACAATTAAAACAGAAGCGAAGTATGTCCTGAATACATATGATTATGTGAAAAAGGGCGGAAATAAATATGAGCGAATGGATATCTGTCCGTGCCATGGGCAGTCAGAAAATGGTAAAGTTAGCGGATGTTTCTGCACATGTGAGAGTGCTTACTGGACATTCTACAGTTCAGAAGCTAACACAAAACTGAAAAATCTTTATGTATTTTATTATCCGAATTATGAATCAAAAAGCAGTACAAAGCCCCTGGATCGAATAGTTATTGAGAATACAGATAACTATCCGGCTAAGGTATATGTAACAAAACAAAGAGATGAGGAAGAGAATACGCCAACTTCTGCGCAGGAGAATTTCTATCGTATGTCTTTGACAGTTAAAGAATCTCCGGTCAAGCTGGAACAGACAAACTGGAATACAAACCCTAGCCTTTACAAGGCACAGACAAAGTTAAGAACAAATCTTGATTATAATATCAGTGATTTTGACAAAATTCTTACCCGCCCGAAGATCAGCCAGATGCAGCTGACTTATCAGGCTGTTACGAAAGATGGCCGTAATGACAGAAAGAAGACCGGAGCCGCTGCAAAGCAGATTCTAAGCTACAACGGTCTGGATGATAAGACAGAAACAGACAGAATCTATACTGCGACAGTGGATGTCTATAAAGCAGGGGCGGCTGCAAAGGGATTTCCGAAAGAGGATCTGGTAGCAAGCCTTGACGGAGCGAAAGAGAATTGATAACAGGGAGTAAAGATATGAACGAATGGAAAGATACAGCCAGAAAACAGAATAAAGGTTTTTCGCTGATTACTGTGATTATTGCGGTAGCTTTTATCGGAATTCTCGGACTTCTTGTTCTGTATATGGCATTGAGTAATTTTCAGATGAAGATCACAGATTTAAAAGGCAAGGACAGCTTTTATACAGCTGAGCGGGCGATTGAGGAAATCCGTGTAGGTTTACAGGAAGACGTGGGTGATTCCATGTCTGAAGCATATATTAAGGTTCTGGAAACCTATAACAAAGATGCGGATTCAACAGATATAGTGCTTGACAAGCAAAGACAGAGCGATTTTATAGATGAGTTTATCAAAAAACTGGCTGGCAGGTTAAAAAACGGAACAAATCAGAATGAATATAACCTGAAACATCTGACAGATTATCTTGATCTTAATAACAGCGAAAAGTTTGATTTCACAAAAGAAACATTGATCGTTACTACACCGTCTGACAAAACACCTGTAATGACAAAGGATAAAAAAAGTGGAATTTTGTTAAAAAATTTGAAAGTAATCTATGTTGACCCGAAGGGATATGCTTCAATAATAGAAACCGATATCCGTCTTGGAATTCCGAAAGTACAGTTCCCAACACCGTCTACGCTTCCGGACCTTATGAATATGATTGTTGTTGCCGATAAAGGCATTATCTGTGAGGCCGGGGGAAATGAGACGACTACAATATCAGGAAGTATTTACTCTGGTATTTTGAAGGATATTACAGATAACACGATTCTGGAAAAGAATCCATGGACGAGTATCTGGGTTCAGCCCGGCGCGAATCTGGATATTCAAAGCGGTGATAAAGTTGTCAGCGCAGGTGAGATTTATACGGATCAGAACGCAACGTTTACCAGCGAGACAGGAGTGACACTCTGGGCACAGGGCGTGAAATTATCTTCTGCACAGGTAAATCTTCTGGGAACTACCTATTTCTCAGATGACCTGACGATAGAATCAGGAAACAGCAGTAGAGTAAGGATTCAGGGCGAGTATTATGGATATGGATATCCGGAATCTGCCAGAAACTCAAAAAACGACTATATGTATGATGCTGCTGATGGAAAATGGAGTGATACTGCACTTAGCAGTTCAATTGTGATCAATGGAAAAAATACGACGTTAGATCTGTCTGACGTTCGAAAACTGATGCTTGCAGGAAGAAGTTACATTGGTACATCGGGTGTAAGACCTGTCAGTGGGACAAGTAATTCAAATGATGTTATGATGGGCGAAAGTATTACCGTGAAGGGGACACAGCTTGCATATCTGCTTCCGCCGGAACTGATTGATACCTCCGGATTAAAGACGCCGGATATGGATATTAAGAATCCAATGTCTTATTCAGATTATGAAGAAAGTGGTCTGATGCAGATGGATTCGATTCCTTTAAAAATGGATACTGCATCAGCAGAGCTCGGAAATAAAACACTCAATGAAATCGGTGTGGATTCTCAGAAGCCTGTGCAGGAAGTTTTTTATAACAATAATGCGGATGAAGGATATGTATATTTTTATCTGAATTTCAGCAATACAAGTGAAGGAAACCGTGCTGCTTCAGATTTTATGTATAATTATTATATGAATAATTCTACTGTGAAAACAAATCTGGATAAATATTTATCTTTCTATTTCAGCAATACCAACAGTGGAATTAAAGTGAAGGACATGAAGAATTATATCCGTTATGTCACAAACGGAAACGTTCTCTCTTATGAGGGCGGAGAAGCGGCAGAGGGTGGAACAGGTGCACAGGGAAATATGACTACTGCTACCAGTGCAGAAGTTTCTCAGGCTCTTTTGCAGGAACAGAAGAATTATCAGAATATGTGGTATGCATTGAATCGAAAGATGATCACCAGTGTGGATCTTTTAAATAAGGAAGTAAAAGATTCAGATGGAATTACACATGATGAGACGGACAGCAGCAGAGGCGTTTTTGACAATATGGTTAATGAAAAAGAGATGATACAGTTTCTTCAGGTAAAACAGCCCGGAACTCTGGAATTTACATTTAAAGCAAGTGCAGAAGATGACAGTCTTCAGGCAATCATGGCACATAATGGAAAATTCAGTACTTTTAAGGTAAAGAATGCAGACGGCACAGAATCAGAAACAACTGTTAATGGAACAAATAAACCTTTAACCATTACTTCTGCCATGGCGGATAAACTGAGACTTGTTGTATGTACCGGCGATGTAGTAATTGAACCTGGGGTTCATTTTCAGGGAATTATCATGGCAAAAGGAAGAATTACGCTTGGTTCGGGAGCAAGTCTTGAATCTGCTCCGTTAGAGGCTGCCAAAGTATTCCAGGCACAGATGGCATCTGATAAAAATATGTCACCGAAGAGTTTTTTCTGGGAGGGTGACAAATATGTTCTCGGAAATAGTAATACATCGAATGAATCAACGGACAGTGGACGTGTTTTGGATACTTATGATCTGGCGGACTGTGTTACTTATGAAAACTGGAGAAAAGAATAGAGTTGAAAAAGGATATGTATAAACTAAAATCAGAGTATTGCGGTCAAAAGAAGAATAAAGGTTTTACACTTGTGGAAATGGTTATTACTGTAGCTATTTTTGCCATTTTGCTTGGAATGATTACTCCTTCTCTGAATTCAGTGCTTGGTTTTCGTGTTCAGCGTGCGACGAATTCCATAGCATCTGCGCTGGATAAAACAAGAAGAGAGGCAATGAGCAGACTGGTAGGAGAAATGAAGTTAGAATATCGGTCTGACGGATATTATATTACGTATTATCTGGACAGGGGCAAAGAAGGTGCTGAATCATCCAGAATAAGAAATGATGATTCGGAAAAAATCGCACCTGCGGGAACGAGAATCAGTTATACGGACAGTACAGGACAGACATATAATCTGTGGGAGGGTGACAGAAATTCTATTATCCTTACTTATAACCGTGCAACTGGTGGTTTTCTTCCTATCCAGTCAAATGAATGGGAGCAGAATCAGATTCTGGCAGTACTTGGTTGTGGGGAGGATATTCCGTTGGAAAGAGATGAAAGTTTACCGTATTGCCAGACAATCACAGTCAGAGGCGGGATGCGCACCCGTGTGATTACTCTGAATAAAGATACAGGAAAGTACACGGTCAGGGCGCAGTAAAACAGCATAAAACCGGATCTGCAAAACCGGAAATAAGGAGAGAATAAGTTAAGAGGAGAAATTGCTGCATGAAAGGAACACAGAGAAGAACAATCAGAAAAGAGAAAAATAACAGTGCCGGTTTCACTTTAATAGAGATGATTGTTACAGTGGCAATCATCGCAATTTTCTCCGGCGTTGTGGTAACATTGATTACTACGGGTTCCAGCCTCTTCAGGGGCGTTTCCGGAAATACGAAATCTCAGGTGAAGGCACAGGAAACACTGGATGAGATTGAAGATCTGATCATAGATGCAAACAGAAGTATTTATTACGCATACGGTTCAGGAACGGATATGGGAACGCAGATTACCAGCGACATTGATGACTCTAATGCGGCATCAAAAACTTTTATTGCCTGCAATGAATACGAAAATGGCGATGGAACTAGCCGTTATGTTTTTGATGTGCTTGACTGGGTGGGAAGTGAAGGAAAACTTTATTACAGTCAGCGTGAGTACACAAAGGCAAGCAGCAATACGGAAGAAGAAAATGAGAATGGCACAGGCGACAATTCAGAAAATCAGCAGACAGTGGATACCAGTGGGATTTCTGCAGAAAGCATGGACAATGGAGTTGCTGTATTTGCATCAGCCGACAATGATAGTGGTAATGGAGTTGTTTCCGGAGGCAGTTCAGATAAGGCAAAAGATTCTAAAGAATTAATTGCACGTTCTGTGTTTGCAGAGGGAATTGAGAATTTCACAGCAGATGTGACGAAGGTGGAGAGTGAACGGATCGTGCGTTTCCGTTTAACTACAGAAGAAAATGGGAAAAAAGTGAAAACACTTCACACGGTTAATCTCAGAAACCGGATTCAGGTCATGAAACCGGATGATGCTTTTGCAACAGCCAGCAGTACAGATGTAAGGATTAATATCGTTGGTGCACCGGATTCTATCGATGCAGGTAAATCAAAGATCCTGGGATATAATCTGACTGGAAATGGTTCCATTGATCCGACAACATTGAAATGGGAAATTGTAGATGGAACAGAAAAAGGATATTTTCCGGAACTTGATCCTACATATGGAAAGCTTACAATCAATGACAATGCAACCGGAACAGTCACCGTAATTGTGTATGCAAAAACATCCGATGGAAAACAGACAGTAACTTCTGCACCTGTGACGATTAAGATTAATAATACTAAGACGGTGACGGGAATTAAGACAGAGAATGTCGAAATTATATTAGGTTTGGATACAGAAGAAACTGTTTCATACGATTTAAATGATTATATAAAATGGTCGGAAGTATATAGTGATAATACAGATTCAGGAAATTCTTATGTAAAAGTTGTGTGGAGCGGAGGAACAAATGGAACTACAGTTCAGGAAAATGGTCTGATAAATATTGAAAAGAGCGAGGGTACATCTCAGGCAAATGGAGTAATTTCTGTAAATGCTTCCTATGAAGTAGGTGGAAAAGCATTTTTGGCTACAGCGACTGTAAATTTAGCTCGACTTGAAATAATAAATCCATCGGGTGAATATTATCTTGGTGATAATAAAGTTTCACCAGAATATAATTATTATATTGGCGGTAAAAAAAGAAACTTGTCCTCTACGCCACAGTTTACTGTAGATGGAATGACATATCAGGAAGGAAATGCATTTACAACCGAGGAAAATGGAGAATGGAAAGCAAAAGCGACAGTTTTAGTAAATAGTGGAAGTTTGGCAACTGGACATTCTACATTTAGTGTTAATACAGATTTTTATCGTATGAATATCTGGTGTAAAAATAAAGTATCCGGACAGAATGTTACGACTGTATATCCTGGTAATACATATGATTGTTCTTATTATAATGCTTCAACCGGATTTTATGTGGATGCAGACAGACTAGATTATTCTTGGAAATATAGTGTACAGTGGAAAATTTTAAAGAGTTCAAGTGAAAAGACGTCTGTTAGTAATGATTTATTCTATAATGATCAGCATACTGCTAAATTATATGTTGATGAAAGCGAGCAGGGATTTTCTATATCTGCTGAATTGACATTTTATGTAGAAAATGAGAATAAAGAGGTAATAAAAAGACGTTATAAAGGCGTGGCTAATATTGGAGTTGTGCATGGCGTGGAAATAGTATCACCGAAGACATCAGTAGTTATAGGAAATAAATATCCATTGAAGGCTAAAGTAATAGAAACTTATTTATCTAATCCATATTCAAATGGGAAACCAGAATATGCTACAGCAGAAATAGAAGATGGATTAACTACACCAAAATGGGCGATTGATCCAAGTAGTGGAGGCTTTGATACTTCTGGCGTCAATCCGTGGGATGTGCAGGTATGGCAGCAAAATACTACGTTAAGCATTAGCGTAGAGAACAGCCATCTTTTGTGGGTTGGAACCGGAGATAATCCTAAAATATACAAAGATTCAGCTTTGATTGAAGTTTTAGAAAAACCTATTACGCGTTTTAGAGTAGAGGATGAAGGAAAAAATCAGAGTGTAACAATTACCGTTGAGGATGTAATTAACTTAACTGCTGATTTGGAAATTGATGGAGCGGAGATCAAAAATTCGGATCATATCACTTGGAAATGTAAAAAAGATGGTGAGTTACGTACAGATATTTTGCCGTACTCCAATAATTTAAATAACACTTTCAAACTGGAATATGATAAGAAAAAAACGGGAGTTTATGTCGTTACAGCTGTCTATAAGTCAGATAGAGGAACGGAAACAGAATCGGAACCTTATACGATAACGGTGACTGATAACTAGAGGTATATGGATAAGGAGGAGATTGTTCCAAATGAGAATCAGACATAAAAAAATACTACTATCCGGCGTTGCAGTAACTGTAGCCGGAGTACTGGGAGTTGGAGCATTGCTCCAGACCAGTATTTCCGTACAGGCCTCTCCTGCAATGATGCCAGGTATTGAAGAGATTGTAAATGAAACATCCAAAGATGAACCTTTTCGGATTCTCGAAATCGTGGATTCTGAAGATGAGGCAGAAATCGGGTATTATATATCTGGTCAGGAGCCGTATATCAAACTGTATAAAGACGAAAATGGAAATACAATGTCTTTTTCGAGTCTGGAAGATGGATTAAGTAAGCTGTCGGAAAAGCAGCGAAAAGAATTTGCCACGAATAAAAAAACAGACGAAAACGGAAATGTATCTTCCACAGGGAAAAACATAGAGAGTCTTTGCGGAGATTCCGCAGAAGAGTATCCGCTTGCATACTCAGAATATCAGGAGCAGTATTTTGTTTCTTCTGAAGACGGATGGAAGAGAGTTGATTTCGTAGATGCTGATGGAAATCCAAGAACTGATACGGTGAAGATTCGGGGACATTATCAGGAAAACACTGCCGGAAACGGACAGTATACGAAAGAGGAGCAGACGTATTATCCAATTCGTAAAGGCGTTGAGGAAGATACTGCCAGAACAAACAAATATCGTGAAAATATAGAGAATTTCTATTATTCTGATGATGAAGAAGCGCAGGCTCCGTATGCACTGACATTTGCAGAAGTAAAAAATGAAGATGTTAATAACGCTTTAGAGAATGTGAATGACAAGGGACAGACTACTATTCTTCCGGAATATGATTATTCAAATGGAAAATATGGATATTATGAAAATGTCTATACAGATCTTACAGAAGATATTGTGAATAATATACGGGATAAGATTTTTAAGTTCCCAGGAGAAAATCCGGTTGTAGATGAGAAGAGGGCAGTACTGATTCAGGATAACACCCCACAGGGAGCTTCTGCGTTCAGTGCAGGAGAAGAAGCAGAATTTTCAACTGTAAATGATGGCAGTGAGACAGCAGCTGCTTCACAGTCCGAATTTGCGGGGGAAACATCAGATAATTCAGGAGCAGATGCGTTTTCAACAGGAGATTTTGGAGACGGAACTTCGGATGGTGATGCTCAGATTCCATCTTCACAGGATACTTCACAGACAGCAGGAACGGCAGATGAGCTGACTGATAATGCACAGGCGGAAGAACAGACTTCTAAAGGCCGAACGATCCTACTTGGATTTGCTAATGAAGAAACAAAGGGAACGACAGAGAATCCGTATATTTATCTGGGAGAAAATATACAGGCGTATCCGTATTATAAATATACTTTGGTAGGAGATTTAGATGAAATTAAAGCTTTGGCATTGGCTAATCAGCAGAAAGATGAGAAAAGTGTAGAAAATAACACACAGATTATACGTATTGAAAAAGATGTTACGCTGGAAGATGGACAATACTGGTACTGGAAAGAAGATACATCAAGTGGACAGCTTGCCAAATATCCTCTTTCCATCGTAACCGGACGTCAGGCAGTAGCTTATAGTGATATAAAGAAAATAGACAGCAGTCTGGATTACAATTACTATTATACAGTAGAAAAAGCGTATTTTTGTTGTGAGGCATCTACGAATGACGTGCAGCTTCCTACAGATTATCAGTATTATGGATGGTATTATGTTTCTTATCCGCCGAATGACGGAAATACATATATTAAAGTAACAGAGGGTGATGGAAAGGTTGCAACTCATTATATTTCCGATGCAGAGTATAAATTAACTCCCCAAACGGGAAATTATGATTTTGTGCCTAATGAACAGGAGCAGGAGCAGCTTGTTGAAGTAAATTATGTATTCTATCAGGGAGGATATGTAAATCATGACTGGTTCAAACGTTATGTATTTCATTTACTGCCTGATGATAAAGAGCAATTTAATAATTTTAATATTGAAGTTGTCACTATGACAGCAGATGACTTTAATAAGATATATGGAAATGGAACAGCATCTACAAATATGGGAAATGCAGACACTGCTGCTGTTGCGGATGATGGCAACGCAGAAAATAATGACGGAACTGATTCTGAAATAGGTTCAGATGAAGGAGAGATAGATACTGAACCAACTGCACAACAGACAGATGAAAGTGAAATGTCAGAAGTTGAGTCTATGGTCAGTGAGGCTGGTGTAGAACTGGTGTCTATTGAGAAAAATGCTACCAATAATGAAACAGAAGATTTTCAGGATGGCACAGCAGAGGAAAGTCAGGAAGAATCTTTCAGTGTGGATGCTGACCGGACGCCTGAGGTGTCGGAGCAGACAGATGCCGGACAATTTTCAGATAATACATCGGATGATATCAGTACATTTTCAGCTGGGAATGCGGCAGTGGCTCAAACGAACAGCGAGTTATCAGAATATGGACTGATTTATGTAAATGGACAAGTTAATTCACAGGGAATCCGAAAGATGTATGATAACCTTATTCCGTTTATTATTAATACTGCTAAGGCAAGTGAGGGCACAACTCTTGGTGAGGCTGTCGCCAGTTATACAAAGGAAGATGATAATGGACATTATGTAAATAATTTCATATATTTTTTTAAAGATTTAATGTCAGAAAATGATTCTTCCAGTCTTGTCAATATAAACTTCAACAGTAATTTTAATCCTGATGCTGAAGGTGATGTTACCAGGAATAAGGATACTGTACAGGGGTTTGAAGAAGTTCTGGAGTATATTGAAAGTGAGAATAAATACCGTCGCTTAGGTCAGGAAAATACCGCGGCAGCTACATCTGAGGATTCTACTGATCAGATAATAAGTGATGGAACAGAACAGCTGTCCTCCGGTGAGATTGAACCGCTGAAAAAAAATCTGAGTCAGGCAAGGGCAATTGAATATATTATCAATTATAAATATAAGCGCGTTTTAAAGATGAAAGAAGATATTAACGTGCTGGAGATTGAACCTGCTGCGGTGACAGATGCAAACAAACTATCTTCAACAACAGTCAGTAAATGGCTTGGTAAAGAATCCAGAGAGAGTCAAAGAGAAGATATATCTAAATTGACCAGTTCATCAATGGACAATATAGAGAACCTGTTAAATGGAAAAGATAATGTATGGAGATCAAACAAAACTGAAAAAGGTAATCCACATTGGGTGGAATTTGAATTTAAAGAAGAGAAAAGCATTAATGGTTTTTATTATACAGCTCCGGGAGATGTAAATACTTCCAAAGGTCAGTGGGAGAATAAAAACAAGGGGAAGGACGGAGTTCCATTTAAGCTGACTTTTACATTTTATGATTCAAAGAAAAAAGAGATATATAGTGAAATTATTCCTGAGTGGTTTTCTTATGGTAGTATAGATACAGACAAACATAAGATTTCTTTTGAGAAAAATATACAAAATGTAAAAACAGTGAAAATTGAATTTACAGGAACATATGCATCAAACAACGATGAAAACAATGTAGGATGTTATGCGTCGGCAGGGCAGCTGGGATTGATTTTTGGAGAAAATTCTCCAGCTGTTACAACAATGACAGCGTCTGAATTTGTGGGGCATATCGATGATATAGGTGCTAAATATGACATGATTTATATTGGAAGCAAAAAAGATACAAGTCTTACAAATGTGGATTTGCTTACCGGTTCTGGTGAAATGTGTTATGCACATGTGGGTGCCGGAAGGGGAATAACCCTTCAAAATAAGAATTCTAATCTTTTGAAATTAATCGGACAGTTAGATATAGACTATGATAACTGGACAGGACCAAATGGCATGAGACGTTTTGCTACAATCGATACTTATAGTGAACATGGTGCCGGATATTATCGAGGTTCCGGTAATGATATGACAAATCAGATTAGAAGTGAACTAATGAAGTTTGTGAAAAGTGGGTATCCGGTAGTGATTGATTCTGATCTTATGAGTGATAACCGGACAATAAATACCAGAAAGGTAGATGCTTCTTCATATTATTACCAGTTTCTGACAGAAGCACTTTCGTATGATAATGTATTTTCCACTTCAGAATTAAACGATAACACAGAAAGCCTGAGCTTTTTTTCTAATCTTGCAAAACCTGTGATTCATTTTGAGGAAAAACCTGCAGAACCGCCAAGGGCAAACGAAACGAACGCAGATCGCAGTTTGATTACAAATGGAGAATTAAAATATGTATTTACAATTGAGAATGATTCAGATGCTGCTCCGGCAGTGACAACTTATGATTGTAATCTTTATTTTGATTTAAACTTTGATGGTAATCTGTCAGAGAAAGAGAGTCAGGATTCTTATATTGAAATTTCTGATGAAGATGGAAATGTTTTATCACAGATATCGGATGGTAATAACAAAAGTCATTATGAACTACAGGCTGGAAAAAAATATACATTAGTGCGAAAACTTCCGGAAAGTTACTTTAAAATTATTACATGGAAACTTGAAATAACAAGTAACAAGAATTCTTATATCCACACATCTGAAACAGGATATGCAAAACAGGCAAGAGGTACAGGCGTAGATCCTCAGCAGATCAAAGTTGTGCAGTTACAGGCCTTTAAAAATGGAAATTACTGGGATTTGAGTAATAAAGACGGAAAATTCTGGAAAATGTTGGGAAATTTGAAGGAAAATTATAATTTTGACTTTGACATTCAGATAAATCCTGTAAGTGTAAATACCGTTAACAGTTATACCGATGATCAACAGATGAAGAATTTATTGGATCAGGCCGATATGTTAATTATTGGATTTACGGATGGTTATGATAATATCAGTAATGCTCACAAACAGGTTGATGCGATTGTTGATTTTATAAAATCTGGAAAAAGTGTTCTGTTTTCGCATGATACAACATCATATATTAATTATGATCAGGATAAGATGTATGCTTATATTGCTGATAAAAAATATGATGGAAATGAATCTACTGCTATCAGGACGGAAAACTGGAACTTTAAACAATGGGGACTTGAACTTAATAAAGTCCTTCGATCGATTGTTGGAATGGACCGATACGGAATTACCTCAGATGATAAAGTTGAAACAAGTGCAGGAATTCAAACGGTATCAGGGTTACTGAAAAAGGGAGAGGAGTTGCAAAGTGGAAATCAGATCAGTTTTAATGAACTGATAAAAGTTTCGGGTGATATTGCATATCAGTCAGGAAACCGTAATGCCAGTTATGCGCAAACACAAGGATATTCCAATGAATATGTAAATTATCCGGGTTATGACTCGCGTGTGGAAAAAGCACAAAAGGTAAATGATGGAGCCATTACACAATATCCTTATGTGATAGGTGATGAGATAAAGATTGCTCAGACACATGGACAATATTATCAGCTCGGGCTAGAACAGGACAGAGATATTAATGGAAATAAAGATGGTAAAAGTGATGTAGTAGTATGGTATACATTAACTGATGGCTATTATGGTGTATCACCGAAAGATGTGCGTAATAATTATTATTTCTATAGTAAGGGCAATGTGATTTATACAGGAGCAGGTCACTCAGGCGTTTCTGATGATGAGGAAATTCAACTTTTTATTAATGCGATTACGGCAGCCGCTAATGTAACAGCAGTAGAACCAAAAGTCAGCTTTGTCAAGAGTTTAAATCCTGGTGCGGAAACGGAGAATGTCAAATATTATATGACTGATCGGGCGACATGGAGCAGTCCAGCTGATACCAATATAGTAAATAATGGTATGAGGTTTTATATTAATATTAAAGATTATAATATGGTCAGCGCAGATTTAAATCAGGCAGATCTTGATAAACAAGAGATAACGATGCAATTTTTCATTGAAAAGGAAGATGGAGAAGTGCAGGATGGTAGTGTGACAAACAGTCGGTTACATGACATTACAAGAGAAATTCAGAATATAAAAGAATATGGAGGCACGTCTGAGGGAATTAATGTATCGGACGATAGAATGTTCCATACGAAAAAAAGTAATACTTTTGAGTTCACTGTCACAGAGGAAAATCTTGAAAAATATCTGAAGGATTCCCAGAATAATGGTTACAAGAATTCATGCAGAATTTATGCAAAAATTTCCAGTACAGTGTATTTGTATAATAAACCAAATACACGAACGGTATGGACATCTGTAGATCTGAAACAGCGCCAGCTCTTTGATTTGGATTGATTTTATATTTAAGAAAAAAATGGTTTCATGGTATTGAGAAATAATAATACTGTGAAACCATTTTGGGTAAAAGTTGGATAATCTGCTTATTTACAGCGGACCGGTTGGGGTCGCACCCCCTGTCGGGACAGACAGCAAAAGAGCTCCGCTTCTGAAAAGGAAATTGACTTCAGTAGCAGCTATGATATCAGCTCTTCGTCCGATCATGGATCTTGCAGAACCGATACTGAAAGCAAAGCCGGAAGTATGTGAAGAGAGTCATCTTGACAACTGAACTACTATACACTCCGTACCCAGTAACGGGAAAGATACATAAATAGCCAAAAAGTACGTATACTATCTTCTATGTAGAAAGTAAACTTTTATACAGGAGGACAGACATGGATAACAGCACAAAGAAACTATTAGAAGAATGCAGTGTCGGATGCAAGATGGGAATTGAGAGCATGGAGCAGGTACAGCATCATGTGACAGACGCCAAAATCGCAGCAACGATTGAAAAATCCTGTTCAAAACATAAGGAACTGGAAGAGGAAATTTCCAAAATACTTCTTCGAGCAGGCCAGCCGGAGAAAGAACCGGGTGTTATAGTATCCACATTTTCGTGGATGACGACAGGTGTAAAAATGATGACCGGAGAAGATGAGAATAAACAGGCGGTTAAGATCATCATGAATGGCTGCAACATGGGAACCCAGTCTATCACAGAAGCCATGCACCAATGCAAAGATGCGTCGTCCGAAAGTATTTCCATTGCAAAGAAGCTTATTGGAATGGAAGAGAATCTGCGGGATGATATGCAGAAATATCTGTAGGAATATTTGTAAAATGAAATGCTGTCAGTTATGGAATAAGTTTGTAACTGATGGCATTTTTATTTATAAATTGTTTAACTTTTTTCAGAATAATCTTTAGCTGTAAATTATACAAAAAATATCTTGAAGCAAGTAAGACTCTATGTTACTATAACTACAAAGCATATTTCTCTTAAAATTTCAAGGCATTTTGCCATCTTATTTTCTAAAATCATTTCAGAAATCCATGCTTTTAAATTCCAATTAAATTAAAAAGCAGGAGATCTGGACAATATAGGAAAGATCAATACGTTCTTGTTACTCCTGCGAAAACAGGAGGTATTGTTTATGGCAGAAAAAGAAAGCAAAAAAGTCACTGTAAACCGTACTTATAAAGATACAGTGTTCCGGAAACTGTTTTCGGACAGAAAGAATTTGTTGTCTTTATATAATGCAATCAATGGGACCGTGTACACAGATGAAACGGAACTGGAGATTGTTACACTGGAAAGTGCGATATATATGGGAATGAAGAATGATCTGGCGTTTATTATTGATACGAATCTTTTCCTGTATGAACACCAGTCAACGTATAATCCGAATATGCCGCTGAGGGATTTACTTTATATATCCAGTGAATATCAGAAATTAGTGGATAAAGAATCGTTGTATTCATCGGTATTGCTGAAAATACCAGCACCGCATTTTATAGTGTTTTACAATGGAAGACGGAAAATGCTGGACAGGTGGACGAATTGTTTGTCAGAGGCGTATAAAAACCAGCAAGGTGAACCTGATCTGGAGTTAAAGGTAGTTACTATAAATATTAATGATGGGCATAATGAAGAATTGATGGAGCAGTGCAAGATTCTGGAAGAATATGCGCAGTATGTCTCGGGTTTTCTGTGACCTTCGCTCACAAAAAACACCTCGCGGGATATTACCAGTGAACAGTAACCCCATCCAGCCTGCGGCTTTTTCACCCATTATTTTTGAGTTGACTTTTTGGCACATTGCGAATATACTAACAGTAGCTAAGGAATGTGGTGAGATTCCTTGAAGCAAAACAAAAGCCCTCAGAGTGCCAGCTCTGGGGGCTTTCTTGCTCGTTACGGTGAGCTATTCCGTTTAGACTGTTGCTGTCTATCGTCTGCTGTCCAGCCATTTGCATATGTAGTAGCTAACTACGCCTGCTATAACAGAGACAAGAAATGTGGTGAGAATTTCTTCCATGGAGTCCACCTCCTTTCTGCTGGAGGTTCGACAGCTTTTTGAGTATAACATGTTTTAGAACAAATTGGAATAGTAAAACCTGGCATGAGTTAACTGATAGAGGCAGTTAGGGGAGAATCCTCTGCCGGGACTGGTATTAATACTGAACAGGTCTGGCGGGGTCGCACGCCTCAAGGACTGTTTTTGAGGCGCTCCCTTTATGAAATTAGGAAAAAATATTATTGTTGTACTGCATGATGAGTAAGTGGTATAATAATACAAGTTTATATTGCAGAAAAAAGCTGTTGTTCGTGAGAGGCTGGGAATAATGATTGAGTGGAAACAAATGACGATGCAGGAAGCAGAGAATAAAATGGAGGTGCTTCGGGAGATTTTTGATGTAGTCCGTCTCCTGAAAGGGAGTGATCTGCAGGCTGCCGGAATGGAAAGTAAGCTTGCAGGAAGAGAAAATCTTTGCCAGTGTTATGCTTTCTGGAATAAAGATAAAAGATGTGAGAATTGTATTTCCCTTAAAGCACTGGAGGAGAAGAAACAGACATCCAAAATTGAATTTCTCGATTCTGATATGTATCAGGTATTTGCAAGGTATCTGGAGATTGGCAGTGAGCCTTATGTAATGGAAATGCTGAAAAAGCTGGACGAAAACACACTGACTGATGAGGAAGGATATGAAAAACTGACGGAAAAGCTGACTGTATATAGCGAAAAGCTGTATAGGGATGTGCTGACAGGGGCGTATAATCGCAGATATTTTGAGGAAAAAGTCAAAAATATGTCTTTGAATGCCGGAGTTGCAGTTATCGATTTGGATGATTTCAAATTGTTCAATGACACTTATGGTCATGACGGAGGAGACCTGGTACTGACAACCGTAGTGAATGTAATTCGGCATTATATCCGTCGTACGGATATTCTGGTGCGCTATGGAGGAGATGAATTTCTGCTGATCCTGCCCGGAATTGAGAAGGAAGTCTTTTCACAGAAGCTCCGTATGATCCAGGAGAAGATCCATGCGACGCATATTCCGGGTTTTAATCGTCGGAAGCTTTCAGTGAGCATTGGTGGAGCTATGTTTACCCATGGCAGATTGGAGGAAGCAATCACCAAAGCAGACAGACTTATGTATATGGCCAAGGGACATAAAAATATAGTAGTGACCCGGTGGGAGCAGAAGCAAAATACAGACAAGATGGAAAAAAGAAACCTGCCTCAGCTTCTGGTTGTTGATGATTCTGAAATGAACCGTGAGATACTTAAGGAAATTCTGGGAAAAGAATACCGGATACTGGAGGCCTGTGACGGGGAAGAGGCTCTGAAGATGCTGGAGCAGTATGGACCTGAAATCTCATTGGTTCTGTTGGATATTATTATGCCAAAAATGGATGGATTTGAAGTACTCGCCTATATGAACAGAGATAAATGGATCGAGGATATACCGGTGATCATGATTTCCAGTGAAGGATCAGAGAGTTATATCCGCCGTGCCTACGAACTGGGGGCTTCGGATTATATAAGCAGACCATTTGATGCTAAGGTGGTATATCAGCGGGTTATCAATATGATTAAGCTTTATGCCAAGCAAAGGCGTCTGATCCATTTGGTAACAGATCAGATTTATGAAAAAGAGAAAAACAACCGTATGATGACCGGGATTCTCAGTCAGATTGTAGAGTTCCGAAATGGTGAAAGCGGGCTTCATGTGTTGCATATTAATATTCTGACTCAGCTTTTGCTGGAGAAATTGATGCGAAAATCAGAGAATTACGATCTTTCCTGGTCTCAGCAGCATATGATCGCCACAGCTTCCGCACTTCATGATATCGGTAAGATTGGAATTGATGAAAAAATTCTGAATAAACCCGGAAAGCTTACAAAGGAAGAATTTGAAGCTATGAAACAGCACACGATCATAGGTGCCCGGATGCTTGACAGGCTGGAAATGTATCATGATGAAGAGATGATGAAATATGCCTATGAAATATGTCGCTGGCATCACGAACGTTATGATGGAAAAGGATATCCGGATGGTTTGAAGGGAGAAGAAATCCCCATATCTGCACAGGTGGTATCACTGGCAGATGTGTATGATGCCCTGGTAAGTGACCGGGTATATAAGAAAGCATATTCTCATGAGAAGGCAATGGAAATGATCCTGAATGGAGAATGCGGAATGTTTAATCCTCTTCTTTTGGAATGTCTGGTGGAAATTCAGGATAAAGTACGCAAGGAACTTGGTATTAAAGGTGTGAATGAATGTCTGGAATATCTGGAAGAGAGAAACTGATAAAATCCCCCTGAAAAGAGCTTAAACTCAGCGATGAATGAGTGTACATTTCTGTAGATCTGAATGGATTAAAATGGGAAGACAGAGTGATCAAGTTGAACGTGCAGCCTGCAGCAGTGGGAAATCAATAAATTTCTATCAGATCAGAAGGATGCAGAGAATGTTGCGGCCTTGAAAATAATAAATGGTCATTACAGAGATCGATTCATGAAATACAAAAATATTTTGTAAAAAATTTTCCTGAGTATCTTGACAGGGAATAAATAATCCTTTATAGTATAGCACAGATTTGGTGTGTTACTGGACAGGCAGGCATTAACCGGTCATAAATATTATTTTTTAATGTTTATGGGGGTTAGTGCCTTTTTTTGATGTATTTTATGTGGTAAAACGCGGAATAATCATATGTCAGAAGGTTTTAATCTCCCGGAAACAAGACGGTTTATTCGCACGAATAAGGAAAAGGAGACAAAAGAACATGAAAGACAAGATTTTTGGAGTTTTGCAGCGTGTGGGAAGATCCTTTATGCTTCCAATCGCAATTCTCCCTGTTGCAGGTTTGCTGCTTGGTATCGGCAGTTCCTTTACAAATGAAACAACCATCGCTACCTATGGATTGCAGAAGATCCTGGGAAGTGGAACATTACTTAATTCTCTTCTGATCATTATGAACAAGGTTGGAAGTGCTGTATTTGACAATCTGCCGCTGATCTTTGCTGTTGGTGTTGCCATTGGTATGGCAAAGAAAGAGAAAGAGGTTGCTGCTCTTTCTGCGCTGATTGCATATTTCGTTATGAATGTGGCTGTCAGTGCCATGCTTCTTATCAACAATGAAATCACAGCAGACGGTCAGATAGCAGCAGATGTACTGGAAGGAACCATTACTTCTGTATGCGGGATCCAGTCTCTGCAGATGGGTGTATTCGGCGGTATTATCGTAGGTCTTGGTGTTGCGGCACTTCATAACCGTTTCCACAAAATTGTGCTTCCGAATGCGCTGTCATTCTTTGGCGGCTCAAGATTTATACCGATCATTTCCACAATCGTATATATGTTTGTGGGAATCCTGATGTATTTTGTATGGCCGGTAGTTCAGAACGGTATTTATGCTCTGGGCGGTCTGGTAACAGGCAGTGGATATCTGGGAACTCTGATTTTTGGTATTATTAAACGAGCACTGATCCCCTTTGGGCTGCATCATGTATTTTATATGCCATTCTGGCAGACAGCAGTGGGCGGAACTATGGAAGTTGCAGGACAGGTGGTGCAGGGCGGACAGAATATCTTCTTTGCACAGCTTGCTGATTCTGCAAATATAGCACATTTCAGTGCGGATGCAACCAGATATTTCTCTGGTGAGTTTATCTTTATGATTTTTGGTCTTCCGGGAGCAGCGCTGGCTATGTATCGCTGTGCAAAACCTGAGAAGAAAAAAGCGGCAGGCGGACTTCTTCTTTCCGCAGCGCTGGCATGTATGTTTACTGGTATCACTGAACCGCTGGAATTCTCATTCCTGTTTGTAGCTCCGGCATTGTTCGTAGTTCAGGTGATCCTGGCAGGTGCGGCTTATATGATCGCACATATGCTGAATATTGCAGTAGGACTTACTTTCTCAGGCGGTTTCCTTGACCTGTTCCTCTTTGGTATCCTGCAGGGAAATGCAAAAACAAGCTGGCTGAGGATCATTCCGGTTGGTATTATTTACTTTATCCTGTATTATGTGATCTTTACATTTATGATCAGGAAATTTAATTTCAAGACTCCTGGACGTGAAGATGATGATACAGAGACAAAGCTTTATACAAAAGCTGATGTAAATGCAAGAAAAGAAGCCGGAAAGACAGCCGGTGCAGCTGCAACAACCTCCGGTGATCCGGTAAGTGAACTGATCACCAGAGGCCTTGGCGGAAAGAAAAATATCGTAGATGTTGACTGTTGTGCGACCAGACTTCGTATCACAGTTGCAGAGCCTGAAAAAGTTCGTGATGAACTTCTGAAACAGACAGATTCCAGAGGAATCGTAAAAAAAGGACAGGGCGTACAGGTTATCTATGGACCTCATGTAACTGTTATCAAGGCGAAGCTGGAAGAATATCTGGAGACTGCTCCCAACGAATTCGCAGATGAGACACCGGATAATGTACAGGTACAGGAAAATGCTGCAGCAGGAAATGCAGATGGACAGAACAGTGCAGAGGTTGAGGACAAAAATGCAGGTACAGCACAGTCCTTGGCACCTGTAAAAGAAGAAAAGATCAGAAAAACAGCAATCATTTACAGCCCTGTAGACGGAATCGCAGCAGATCTTTCTACTGCACCGGATGAAGGATTTGCAGGAAAAATGATGGGTGACGGTGCAGTGGTGACACCAACAGAAGGTACTGTATATGCACCTGCAGACGGTGAAGTTGAGTTTATTTTTGATACAAAACATGCTATAGGTTTCCAGACAGATTCCGGTATCCCTATGCTTCTTCATATGGGAATCGACACTGTAAAACTGGAAGGAAAAGGCTTCGAAATCCTGGTAACAGAGGGTCAGAAAGTGAAAAAAGGTGATCCGATGATGAAACTGGATTTGGAGTTCTTAACTGCTAATGCTCCGTCTATCACTTCCCCTATCCTTGATACTGAACCGGAAGACAACCAGAGGATCAGACTTCTGGCAAACGGTGAGATCAAGGCCGGTGAACCGTTGTTTGCGGTGGAGACACTGGAATAATATTGTTATCAAAAAACAGTTGGATGATCAAAAGAGATGACATCTTGATTATCTGACTGTTTTTTTACCCTTTTTGCAGGGGGGATCTGGAAATCAAAAATGTAACAAATTTGTGTGACGGGTAGGATTCTTATTCAAAATATGGTAAACTATAGCAGTCTTATGACCAAAGGGAAAATTATTATAATGGCAATAAATTTTTATAGAGGGGATTACGACAGAGATGTACAGAGTTAGCAAGGTATTAAATAATAATGGTGTTATAGCCATTGATATGGATGAAAATAAGGAGTATGTGATTCTTGGCAAGGGTGTTGGCTTTGGAAAAAAGGTCAGCCAGCGTTTTGATAAGCCGGAGGGATGTACTACATATCGTCTGGAACAGGAGACAGAGCGTGGATCTGCGAAGGAACTGGTAAAGGGAATAGAGCCGGAGTATCTGGAGATTGCAGATGCAATTCTGACAGAGTCACAGAAAGTGTTTGGAGATTCCATAGACAGAGGAATTCTTTTTCCACTTGCTGACCATATTTCTTTTGCAGTCGCCAGAATCCGCAGAAATGAGCAGATCAGCAATCCGCTGACAGAGGATATCAAGGTTCTTTTCTACAGTGAATTTAAAGTTGCGGAAACACTGAAAACAATTCTGAAAGAAAGACTTCAGATAGAGATTGATGATCATGAGGTTGGATATGTGGCATTGCATATTCATTCTGCAATTGGTGACGAGAAGGTATCTGTTGCCATGCAGACTGCGAGAGCAGTGAGAGAGTGTATAGATATGATCGAGAAAGCAACAGGTAAGCCAATCGATGTACTGTCACTGTCCTATAATCGTCTGATGAACCATATGAAGTATATGGTAGCGCGTGCATCTACAGGAGAGAAGCTGAATCTGGACATGAATGAATATATGTTGGATCAGTATCCCCAGGCCTATAAGGTTGCCACTGACATCTGTAAAAACCTGGAAGGATGTATTGGACATAAGCTGGATGAAACAGAGACAGGATATCTGGCAATGCATATCCAGAGAGTGTATAAGGATGCGGTATGATCCGACAGTTTCTTTTAGATTATAGTAATTTTCAACGAAATAGTAATGTATGATTTGACCGCGAGCGCAATTTTATTATTTTCGGTCAAGTTGAAGCAGGTTTCAGGTTGACTGGGATTGCGCTTATGCAGTATATGGTCAAGTTGAAATAAGTTTTAGGTTGACTGGGATTGCGCTTATGCAGTATACGGTCAAGTCGAATCATATTTATAGTTGACTGCAACAGCGTTTATATTAAATGAGGCCAATCCAAATCAGAATTATAGATGACTGGAATAGCACTTTTGTTATATGAAGTCAAGCCAGATTATATAATTAGTTGACCATGGTTATATTATTTACAATTTAAGCCAGGAATAGCCATATTTTTACTTGATCGTAAATGCCTTAATTGCTCGGACGTGAATTGCATCACATAAGGATAGAAACCAAAGAATAGAATGGTTATATTCAGACATTTAAGGTATACGCCTGATATGGACGCACTGGAGATTTGGACTGCATCGACTTGTTGTTGAGATTGAATAGGATGATTCTATTAAAAGCAAAAATACACCAGTCTACGAGAGATTTTTTTCTCATAAACTGGTGTATTTGTCTTATGGGATTTAATTTTTCGGCAACGTATCTTTGAATTGTGAATAATTCCTATCTTCTGTAATTTTCTTTACGTATGCATCGTAAGCAGCTTGCAAACTATCATATTCCGGACTCTTATTAGCAATATTCTGATACTGGTTAGGAGCGAGATGATCTGCAATTGTCATATACGATTTTGCTCCATCCTTTCCCGGTCGTTGGGCAGTTATTGACTCGGAAACATAGTATTTTCCATCTGCTCTGTTGATAATGACAGGGATTTTTGTCCCTATATTAACTGTACTAACGTCTACAGAAGTCCAGAAAAGATAACGTTTCGTCGTATTGTTGCCACTTCCCAAATATGCCCAAGTACCGTTTTTTAGCAGACTATCATTTTTTATTGATTTTAAAATCTCAGGAACCATTGTTGAGTTTGTAGCTTTAGAATCAAGTTCAAAATTATTGTTGGTACTCAATTGGTCTTCCAATAATTTTGAATCAATAAGTGGCCCCATCAAATTTTCATTCATATTAAACGGATATTTCTTCACACCACTCCCATTTCCACCTGACCATGTAAATTTCACACTGTTATCATCATTAAGGGAAATCTCACATGTTCCATTGGCGCCTGGAATTCCTTTCCAATTGGCAGTATCTTCGTCACCTACAGTATGAGAAATCCCAGCGATGGTGATAGTTTCTGCGGACTGCCAGTCATCTATTTTCTGTTTCAGCTTAACTGTTCTCGTTGCATCTTTGGGATTTTTTCCCTCCAGATTTATATCTGCCATCATTTCGCCATACTCAGTGCGGACGTTTGCCAGGTCTGTTGATTCGCGGCTTCGTTCCACATATTTTGTGTAAGAAGGTGCCAGGAGTCCGACAAGAATTGCCAGGATTGCGATCACGACTACAAGTTCAACCAGGGTAAAGCCATTATCTCTTTTTTGCATGTATTTTACCTGTAAATAAAAATGTTAAATAATAGTTATGCCAGGGGTAAAATATATACTACTTTACCCCTTAAGCTTTTTTTAGCATGATAGCACAGAATCGGTTACTGTGCAATATTTGCGAAAAAAATATTTCATTACAGGCATAGAGCGATCGTATGGATCATTTTTTCTACATCCAGTGGTTTGGCCAGATGTGCGTTCATGCCACAGCCCAGTGCGTGGCGGACATCTTCTGCAAAAGCATTGGCGGTCAGTGCAATGATGGGAATGGAAGAAGCGTCTGCCCTGTCAAGCTTCCGGATCTGGCGTGTGGCTTCGTATCCGTCCATCAGAGGCATCATAATATCCATAAGTATCACATCAAATGTCCCCTCAGGGTGACGGGAGAAAAGTTTCACAGCTTCCCTGCCATTGGATACTGCAGTTACCACAGCACCTTCCTCTTCAAGGAGTACCTGTGCCACCTCTCGGTTTATCTCATTATCCTCCGCCAGCAGGATCTTTATGCCCTGAATGGAGTTTCGCTCAGATTCTGTCTCAGAAGAGATATCCGTTTCTTCTGCTTCTTCAAATGGCAGTGTGATCACAAAAGTACTTCCGATACCCGGAGTACTGGTAATCTCAATGGTACCACCCATCTGTTCAAATAGCGCTTTGGCAATGCTCATACCCAGTCCGGTGCCATGATATACACTTCTGGCATCCACATTCTCCTGAGTAAAAGGTTCAAAGATCTTCTCCAGATATTCTCTGCTGATGCCGATTCCCGTATCAGAGATCGTCCACCTGCAGACCAGCTTATGATCATGGGAAGGGAGAGCATGGATCTCCGTATGGATCGCCCCATTCTCTCTGTTGTATTTGATACAGTTACTGTAAATATTCATCATGGCACGACGGAGATGCAGAGGGCTTCCGTATACAAAGGGATGTTCGTATATCTCCGGTGCGATATGAACGGTGAAATCAATGCCGTTTTTCTGTGCCTGCATATCAATCAGCATCTGTGTCTCTTTTTCATATCTGATCAGATCAAAAGGTTCATGGTTGAGGACAAGTCCGCCCTCCTCGATTTTGGACATATCCAGCACATCATTGATGAGAGAGAGCAGATGACTGGCCGAAATGAATGCTTTTTCACGATTATTTTTAAGGAACTCGATATCATGTTCATGTTTTTTATCAATTTCCAGCAGACCAATGATCCCATTCAGCGGTGTGCGCATATCATGTGACATGCGGGAAAGAAAATTGGACTTCTCTGCGTTGGCTCGTTCGGCAGTGTCAAGAGCTTCTTTAAGGAGCTTCTGGTGCCGGATTTCTGATTCCACCACATCGTCCACATTCAGAAATCCCAGAACAATGATACCGGAGTCTTCGTTTTTGATAAAGCGGAACTGATAGTAGTGGATACCATCCCTGTCATTTATCCGGTAATTTCCCTTGTATTCGGACTGACCGGACAAAACACCCATTACATTGCCCAGGTCCAGGGATTCTTCCAGCATTGTACGGTCATCAGGATGTACACGCTGCCGGATATAGTCTGAGAGGAAAAGATCATAGGGGTATGTATCCTTGTGTTTTTTGTCCTGATCAGGGACATCATGGTCTTCCTGCTTGATCACAGAGAGAGTTTTTTCTCTGGGGTTGATCAGGTATACGTTCAGGTAGTTGCTGCTCAGTGTCTGGACAATACTTACCTGTGTCTCATAGGCTTCCTGTGTTCTGGTGACATCTTCACCGTAGAGGATTGCTTCCAGATGGTTGTTGGAAGGATTGAGCAGCAGTCTCGCCACATATTTGGAAATTCTGATTATATCGTCATCGTAGAGGCAGCGGGAAACCCTGGTGACCTCCACCTGACCGTCCTCGTAGCTTTTCATCAGGGAACTGCGACAAAATGCGTTGATGAAATCATTTCTGTCCTTTAATACCGGGATGAAAACAGAAGTCTCTGCGATAAAATGGTCAATAGAAGCGTCGGCATCCATCTTATAGGCCAGGGCAGAGGTGCCTCCGATCTTCAGAATCTTATCATCTGTAAGGTCGAGATGAAAGTAGCCGGCAGCATGGGTAATGGATGCCAGGAGAGAGTGGAGCTGATTTTCATAAATCTTGCGTGCTGTCACATCATTGTCTTCACAGGCCACTGCAATCACAAAATCCCGATAGTCGTCGGCATTTCCGTTTCTGGCAATGAGCAGATAATAGTAATGGACAGTATCTGTGACAAACCTGAAATGGAATTTGAAAGAGGCTTCCTGAGAGAGTCTTTCCAGCAGGGTTTCATAATTCAGGTGTCTGGACACATAGGAACGCTCATCCGGATGAACATATTTCTGAATGAGAAAATCAAATGACAGTTTATAATCTGAATTATCTTTAATATCGAGATCCGCAAAAGCATCAGTAAATCTGGAACGATATACGGAGATTTTCCCGGTTTCCCGGTTTACGCCATAAACAGACATATAGTCAGAAGCAAGCAGGTTGATGGCACCCAGCAGACGGAGAGAGTTCTCACCTGTGGGAATAGACTTTGACAGGCTTTCTCCCTCGGCTACTGTGCTGAATACAAGTGCATGTCCTCTGCTGCCATCGGGCTGTACAGTCTCTACTGCATCAACTGTTTCATAAATATGACGGATCGGATCCAGGTAAGTCTTTGGTCCCTGTATCCCCAGTGCTACAGGGCAGGGCGGGCATGGGGAATCAAGCCCCATAAGTGCCTTATAGCATTTTACTCCCGGCTGGAGATTGGGGTACAGCTGTTTGGCAGTGTCGTTATAGCTTAGGATATTATAGTCTTTGTCTATGCTGTAATATCCGGATGAGTGTGTGTTCATAATTTTGTACTCCTGATGTTTAGTATTTCAAAGTATACTCTTTTTACCAAAAAATAGCAATGATAATGGGGAAATTTATAAAAATTGTACAATGTTTCTGATGCCTGCACACGATTCCCAGGTTGACATCCCATCTGCCGTTTGCTACACTAAAACCACATATCTGACAAAGGAACGGGAAATATGAAGAAGAAAAAAATTATAATTTTATCTATTATGATAATTGTGGTTGCCTTACTCCTTGAAGCGAGCATTTTGAAATATGTTAATGACAGAAATGCCCATAGAACATCAAAGGTGCTTCTTGATCGTGTGATTACTGTGCTTGATAAAAATGATGAGAGCAGGAACGAGCTGATCGAATCGTTAAAGGACGATTATATTGTAAGGGCTAAAGCTGTGTCATATATGATTGATGCCGATCCGGCGGTAGAATATGATGTGAATGAGCTGCAGAAAATAGCAAAATTAATGGCCGTTGATGAGATACATCTGTTTGATGATCAGGGAACTATTTACAGTGGTTCTGCGCCCAATTATTTTGGCTATAATTTTGATTCCGGTGCGCAGATGGAGTATTTTAAGCCTATGCTTAAGGATAAATCGCTGACCATGTGCCAGGATGTTACTCCCAATACTGCAGAGGGAAAGAAAATGATGTATGCCATCACCTGGAACGAAAACGGAACTAAGATGCTCCAGGTGGGAATTGAGCCAAAGAGACTTCTCAATGAAATAAAGCAGAATAACATTTCCAATGTAGTTGCCGGAATGCCGGTATATAAAGCCATGGAAATTATGGTTGCAGATAGGGATACACAGGTAATAGAAGGAGCCACGGACAGTAGCAAATTAGGGGAAAAACTGGAAGATGTGGGGATATCAGCGGATCATGTCAGTGCTGACGGTGCGACTGTAACACAGATCAGAATGGATGGAAAGCACTGCAGATGCATGATGCACCAGAATGATAACTATATTGTTATTGTAACTGTAGAGGATTCATTTTATCAGCAGGGCGGCATGATTGCTATTTTTATAGTAGGTGCATATTTGGTACTGGCATCCTGCTGTATAACCTATATGTTTTCCAAAGTGATGAAAGAAAGACTGGAAAAAGAAAAACTGATATACACCTCAAATACGGATGAGCTTACCAGATGTTTAAACAGGCACGCATATGAAAATGATATGAAAAAGCTTAATCTTAGTGAGGAATGGGTATACATTTCTGTAGATCTGAACGGATTAAAACGGGCAAATGATTCTTATGGCCATATGGCAGGAGACGAGCTTATATGCGCAGCGGCAGATTGCATGAGAGACAGCTTTCATGAGTATGGAAAGGTATACAGAATCGGTGGAGATGAATTTGCAGTGATCATCACAGAGAATCCAAACCAGGTGGAAGAGCTGATACATAGCTTCGACTCCAATGTGGCAAACTGGCATGGAAAGTTTGTTGATTCAATGACTGTTTCGTACGGATGGGTTTTCAGCACAGAGAGAAACTGGGGTAGTGCATATGAAATTTCAAAAGCTGCAGATGCAAGAATGTATCAGAGCAAGGAACGCTACTATAAGGAAAGCGGTGCAGACAGAAGATAGGCAGGTTACAAAAAAGGAGCTGTCTTGAAAACGTAGTTCAGCGATAACCTATAAACAAGCATTCTAAATAAGCTCGCCTTTTGGCGGGCTTATTTCCTTCTCTTAATTATACAGTTAAAGAGATTCATTTCGGCTGAATCATTACATTTACCCCTAACTTTTCTAATGTACGAATATTCCTATTGATTATCTTTTCTTGATTGATAACGGAGTAGTAGTCCGCTCCAAGGTCATGATAAGGAACTTTCTCTTTTAGTATATGATAAATCGCGATTAACATGGTATGGGCTACTGCAATTAAAGCCCTTTTCCCACCTCTGCGCGCGGCAATTCTTTGATAACGGGAGTAGAGATAACTTTGCTTGTTTCGTATTCCAGCACGAGCACATTCCACCAGCGTTGCTTTCAAATATTTATTTCCTTTCCGTATTCGTGTACTCATCTTTTTTCCGGCGCTTTCCTTACACTCAGGCACAAGCCCCGCCCATGAGCTGAAACGGGATTCATTTTGAAAGTGCTCCATTTCCACACCAGTTTCCGCTAAAATTCGTTCTGCACTTTTTCTTCCAATCCCAGGCATATCATCCAAAGCTTCGATTGCCCAATTTATGGATTCTGTTTTTTTTTAATATCTGCATCTAAATCCATAATTAAAGCGGTCAGGCTTTCAATATGCCCAAGTTGATGTTTCAACATTTTTTGCTGATGTTCTGATATCCGTCCTTGTAGGGATTTCTGCATTTCTGGAATTTTATCTCTGGCTCTTCCTTCGGCAAGTTCACTTAAAACAACCGGATCTGTTTCTCCAGATACAATTGCCTTTAAAATTGTCATACCGCTTTTTCCGCTGATATCGGTAATTACACTGCTCAATTTAACATTGCAGCCTTCTAACACAGCCTGGATTCGATTTAATTCACGAGCACGTTCTTCAGTTATCTCCTGGCGGTAACGGGTTATTTCTCGCAGTTCTCTTTGATCCCTATTTGGTATGTAACTTGCTTTTACTAATCCATGGCGTACCAGATCGGCAATCCACTCTGCATCTTTTACATCCGTCTTACGTCCGGGAACTCCTTTGATATGCTGCGCATTCACAACCATGATCGGTATCTGTTCTTCTTCAAATATATTATATACAGGTTTCCAATAAGAGCCCGTACTTTCCATGGCAGCCATCTCACAATCTGTTTCTTTCAGCCACGAAACTAATTGGAGAATATCTTCCGTCATTGTTGAAAACTGACGGATTTCTTTTTTTCTGACACTCGTAAAAATACAGGCTACCATCATATTTTTATGAATGTCAATCCCACAACACCGCTTATACAATACTTCCATAAAGCAAACCTCCTTCGCATAAGCCGATGCAGCTCCTTGCTTAATTGTTGGCTGTCCTGCGTCCTCATCAAAACCCGATGGAAACAAAAAGTGGTACACCTAAGGAGCTGAAAATCAGTCTGTCGGACGGGCTTGTAAGCACCAATCCCCTTCCGATCTTATTCGGCACCTTAAGTATACCACTACATAACGTATAGCTAGTATCCAGTTTTCATTTATTGTGGTGAGATTTTCTCATGATTGTCTGTCGGTAAATAAGCAAAATGCAGATGGCACATATACTTATAAAACCAATTGTAAAGTATATGCAAAAGTATCCAGTACAGTTTATCTTTATAGCAAACCAAATACACGAACTGTCTGGAACTCCGTTGACCTGAAACAGCGCCAGCTCTTTGATCTGGACTAATGCGTAATAATTTTACAAACTATAGTCAAATTAAATTCTATAAAAATGTCTTGAAACTACTGAAGAAGCATGCTAGTATAAAACCAAAGCATATTTCTCTTAAGTTTCAGGGCATTTTGCCGTCTTATATTCTAAATTCATTTCAGAAATCCATGCTTTTAATTCCAATTAAATTAGAAAAGCAGGAGTTCTGAACAATTCGGAAAAGAGCAGTATGTTCTTACGCTCCTGCTGACACAGGAGGTATTGTCTATGACAAAAAGAAAGAACAAAAAAGTCACTGCAAACCGCAATTACAAGGATACAGTATTCCGAAAACTGTTTTCTGACAGAAGAAATCTGTTATCTCTGTATAATGCAATCAATGGAACAGCGTATACAGATGAAACGAAGCTGGAGATTGTTACACTGGAGAATGCAATCTATATGGGGATGAAGAATGATCTGGCGTTTATCATTGATACGAATCTTTTTCTGTATGAACACCAGTCAACCTACAATCCTAATATGCCATTGAGGGATTTGTTTTATATATCCGGTGAATATCAGAAATTAGTGGACAGAAAATCCCTGTATTCATCAATACTGCTGAAATTACCGGCACCGAATTTTATTGTATTCTATAATGGAAAGCGGAAAATGCCGGACAGATGGACGAACTGCCTGTCAGAATCCTATGAAAATCAACAGGGAGAGCCTAATCTGGAGTTAAAGGTAGTTACGATCAATATCAACAGGGACTGCAACAGGAAATTGATGGAGCAGTGCAGGATTCTTGGAGAATATGCGCAATATGTAGAAAAAGTACGTGAAAATGCGGAGACTATGAGCTTGGATTCCGCTGTAAAAGAAGCAGTGGATGAATGTATTCAGAAAGGAATTCTGGCGGATTTTCTCAGAGTCAACCGCGCGGAGGTTATTGCGATGAGTATATTTGAGTATGACAAAGAGGAAGAGGAACAGAAACTGCAGGCAATTTATGAAAAGCAGGGTGAATTAAGAAAGGCAAAAAGCATAGCCATCTCGCTTGCGCAGGAAGGAGAATCCATAGAAAGAATAGCAAGAATCCTTGGTGAAACGGAAAAAACGATTAAAGAATGGCTGGCTGAAACGCATTAAAATTGGTTCCGCAGTATCATCAATTGAATGTTACTGTGGAACCTTTTTATATTCGTCTGCTATTTTAGCCGGGTAAGTCGGATTTTATCTGCGTATTCCTGACAGTTCGTCTTCTATCCACTTATCTGTGTTGAAGTTGCTGTCAAAAAACCTGACGATCACGCCGTAAGGTTCTGTATCACTGTTGAATGCGTTGGCTTCATCAGTGTCTACGTGCATTGCCAGGTGATAATTTCTGTGGACTCTGACTACTACATCTGCGTAGATAAGTGCGCGTCCGTAGCTTTTGGTCAGGACGAAGACTTCGTCATTGTCTTTGATATGCAGGGCAAGTGCTTCATCCGGAGTCATGTGGATGTGGCGTTTGGCTACGATGACCCCCTTGGGGATTTCGATATCACCGCATGGACCGGATAAAATACAGCCGGGAGTTCCTTCGATATCACCGGACTGGCGTATTACGCTTGGAATCCCCAGTTTTCTGGTGTCTGTAAGGGACATTTCTACCTGCGTGTCGCTGCGGAAAGGACCGAGAAGTGCCATGTTTTCGAAAGTACCTTTCGGTCCTTTGACAGTTACTCGTTCCTGGCACAGATATTGTCCGGGCTGGCTTAATTCTTTGATAAAATGTGGTTTGCTTCCTTCTCCGAATAATTTTTCAAAATCTTCCTGCGAGATATGCAGATGTCTGGCAGAAGTTTCTATAGGTATTTTGATGCTCATTTATTACAATACTCCCTCAATATGTTACTTGTATATGTCTGTCCGACATCCTGTTGCCTGATGGGATACAGAGCAGTTATACTTACTTTTTAGTGTATCTCTTTAATTGGAAATATGCAATGTTTATCTTGTAAGAAGGACAATTTTTATTATAAAATAGTGTTAACTTATTTTTATCGGTTTACAAGGAGAAGTGTTCTGGGCTATAATAAGATACATTAGAATAACAGTTACTGTGAACGGAGTGAACAGTAACGAATAACAATTCTAAATGTGACAAAACAGAATGAAATAATAATGTAATATCAGACTTATAGAATAATAACCAAGAAGGATTATTGAATGAGCAAAAAGAGATTTTCTGGGCTGCGTCTGATTCTTATGGTGCCTGTGGTGGTGCTTCTGGCCGGTGGACTGATCATCGGCGGAAGAGCTTTGCAGGAACCGGGGGAAGTAAGGACTCTTAAGAGACAGGAGATAGCGCAGACGGATGAAGGACATCAGGAGTATTATTTCGGCCTTCTTAATGAGGATGAACAGAGAGGCTACCGCGAGATCCTGGAAGGGATCAGAAGCTTTGAGGATAAATTTTATCTGTCTCTCTCAGGAGATAATGAGATAGACAGAGTGTATCATGCAGTGCTGAAGGATCATCCGGAGCTGTTCTGGGTACATAACCGGGAGAAAGTTTATAAGACGACTTATTCGGGCAGAGATTACTGTCAGTTTTCTCCGGGATATACTTATACAGAGGCGCAGAGACAGGAGATTACGCAGGCTATGGAGAATGCGTATCAGGAGGTGTTATCGCAGATTCCGGATGGTGCTGATGATTACACGAAGGTAATGACTGTTTATACTTATGTCATAGACAATACAGAATATGTGATCTCTGATGATGACCAGAGTATAGCAGGAGCTTTCTGGAAGAAACAGGCGGTATGTGCGGGCTATGCGGGAGCAGTGCAGTATCTGCTGGAGCGTCTGGATATCCCCTGTATTTATGTGGAGGGTGATGCTGCAAACAGTACCCAGGGACATGCCTGGAATATTGTAGAGCTGAACGGACAGTATTATTATGTGGATGCCACCAATGGGGACCAGCCGGACTTTCTGGAGGGTGATGCCACGCTGCTGGCAGAGCATAAGACAACGATCTATGATTATCTGTGTCCGTTCCCACAGGAGTACGAGGAGAATTATACGGCCTCTGATGAGTTTCCTGTTCCTGCGTGTACAGCGACTGACATGAATTTCTATGTGAGAAACGGCGCCTGTTTTGATACCTATGACTGGAGCAGTGTATATGACCTGTGCAGACTGCGCATTGACAGTGATGCTGCGGTGGTACGCTTTAAGTTTGGCAGCCAGGGGGCTTATGATGAGGCATATATGGATCTGATCGACAGTAATCATATCCAGGATATCGCAAAATATTATATGGAAGTCCATGGGCTGTCACAGATTTCCTATCATTACGGCGTGATCGACAATATGAAGACCTTATACTTCATGTTCTGACGGGTTTAGTTCAGATGTGTCAGTTGATGATAAGGAACGCTATAAATATATAACTAAAAGGAGTGACTGAAAATTATGGTTAATATGACAGATATATTTGGAAATGCGCTGAGTATTGCCGGGAGTTTTATGGATTCAGATCTGGTGAATCGTTTTATGATGGTAATATTTGCAGTGATCCTTGTGTTTGGAGTGCTGAACTGTATTCTGGGATACAGGCTTCTGCGTTTCTGGATGATGCTGGGAGGTTTTCTGGTAGGCGGCGGTCTTGCGCTGGTGGTTGTACATACAATGGGAATACAGGAGAAATCAACAATGCTGATTGCAGCACTGGCGGCAGGAGTTGTGTTCGCGGTGATTGCATTTCTGATCTATAAGGCAGGTGTGTTTATCCTGGCAGCAGGTATCGGCTGGGCGGCCAGTATTTATTTCCTGCATCCTACCAGCTCCGCAGTATTTTTTGCATGTATTCTGATCGGCGTAGCTCTTGGTTCCATGGCGGTGAAATACTGCAGGGAAGTGCTGATCGTGGCTACAAGTCTGATCGGTGGTATTATGGCAGGGGTTTCCCTTGCACAGCTTGGAAATCTGGCAGATATTCCCTATGGACTGGGAATGAGTGTGGGATTTGCAGTTCTGGGTATGCTGATTCAGTTTGCTATCAACAAACCGGTTTCTGATGAAGAGGATGAAGAAACGGTTGATGAAGAAAGCACTGAGCAGATTTACAGGCGAAATCAGGACCTGAGACAAGACCAGAGTTTTGAGCAGTCTCAGGACAGAGACATGGAGGAATCAATATATGCCAGAGGACAGAAAGGACAGGCGAGAAAAAATGGCAAAAGAAGCTAAGACAAATGCAATGAGAATGCTGGACAGACAGAAGGTTAAATATGAGGCGTTCTCCTATGAATGTGATGAATTTATTGACGGGATCCACAGTGCGGATAAGATCGGTGCACCCTATGACCAGTCTTTTAAGACTTTGGTAATGGAAGGAAAGAGCGGCGGTTATTTCGTTTTTGTAGTTCCGATTGAAAAGGAAGTTGACCGTAAGGCGGCTGCAAAGGCTGTCGGTGAGAAGACAGTGGACATGATCCATGTGAAGGATATCACAAAGATTACCGGATATGTGAGAGGCGGCTGCAGTCCGCTGGGAATGAAGAAACCTTATCCTGTTGTGTTTGATGCATCTGCAGGAGAATTTGAAGAGATTTATGTGAGTGGCGGCCGTATCGGACTAACACTGAAGGTTCCCCTTGCTGATCTGCTTAAGGTGACAGGCGGAAAGCTGGCGGATATTATCATGAAGACAGAATAAAATAACAGGGTACGGCTTAGCCGTACCCTGTATTTTATTCTTTAGTTATCGGAAGCGTCCTCTTCGTTGATCTCGAATACGTGACGTTTCTTAGCCATCTCATCACTTGCCAGATATTCATCGTAAGTAGTGATCTTGTCGATCATGGTTCCGTTTGGAAGGATTTCCATGATACGGTTGGCTGTTGTCTGTACGAACTGATGGTCATGTGAAGTGAAAAGGATAACACCCGGGAATTTGATCAGACCGTTGTTCAGTGCTGTGATGCTCTCCATGTCGAGGTGGTTGGTTGGCTCATCAAGGATGAGAATGTTTGCACCGGAGATCATCATCTTGGAAAGAAGACAGCGGACTTTCTCACCACCGGAAAGAACGCGTACACGTTTGATGCCGTCTTCACCGGGGAAGAGCATACGTCCGAGGAATCCACGAACATAAGTAGCATCCTTGATCTCAGAATACTGTGTCAGCCAGTCTGTAATAGTAAGGTCATTATCGAACTCTGCAGTGTTGTCCTTAGGGAAATATGCCTGGGAAGTGGTAACACCCCATTTATAATTTCCTTCATCCGGTTCCATTTCACCGACCAGGATCTTAAACAGAGTAGTGATTGCCTGTTCGTTAGCACCAACAAAAGCTACCTTGTCATCATGTCCGAGTGTGAAAGAAATGTTATCCAGAACTTTTACACCGTCGATGGTCTTGGAAAGGTTCTCCACCATAAGGACTTCGTTACCGATCTCGCGGTTTGGACGGAAGTCGATGTATGGGTATTTACGGCTGGACGGACGCATATCGTCAAGCTGGATCTTTTCCAGGGCACGTTTACGGGAAGTCGCCTGTTTGGACTTGGAAGCGTTGGCACTGAATCGGGAAATAAATTCCTGAAGTTCTTTGATCTTTTCTTCTTTCTTCTTGTTAGCTTCCTTCATTTGTTTGATGAGGAGCTGGCTGGACTCAAACCAGAAGTCGTAGTTTCCGGCATAGAGCTGGATCTTGCCGTAGTCGATGTCTGCTGTATGAGTACATACTTTATTTAAGAAGTAACGGTCATGGGATACAACGATGACAGTGTTGTCAAAGTTGATCAGGAATTCTTCGAGCCATTCAATAGCCGGCAGGTCAAGGTGGTTGGTAGGCTCATCCAGAAGAAGGATGTCCGGATTACCAAACAGTGCCTGCGCAAGAAGAACTTTGACCTTCTGGCTTCCTGTAAGGTCAGCCATCTGGGAATAGTGGAGATCGGTTTCAATTCCAAGACCATTCAGAAGAGTAGCAGCATCAGATTCTGCTTCCCATCCGTTCATCTCTGCAAATTCACCTTCCAGTTCGCTGGCACGGATACCGTCTTCATCAGTGAAGTCCGCTTTTGCATAGATAGCATCTTTTTCTTTCATGATCTCATACAGTCTCTTGTTACCCATGATAACAGTATCCAGAACTGTATATGCATCATATTTGAAGTGATCCTGCTGCAGGAAAGAGAGACGCTGGCCGGGAGTGATAACAACGTCACCGTTGGTAGGCTCTAACTGTCCGGAAAGGATTTTAAGGAATGTGGACTTACCGGCACCGTTTGCACCGATGAGACCGTAGCAGTTGCCCTCAGTAAATTTGATATTTACATCTTCGAAGAGGGCCTTTTTACCTACGCGCAATGTAATATTGTTTGCTGAAATCATATCATACCTCTTTTTCGTGAAATTATTGTTTTGCAGTAACTGTCCGGCAGATTGTTTATGGAAAACATATCTTTCGCAGGGAACAGTTACATTATTTCCTATTATATAAGTTACAACCGTTTATCATTGTACCGTAAATTGGGAAATTTGCAACTGTTTTTTGCTTTTTTGGGTTCTTTTATTTACAAAAAAAAGAAGCACTGTTATAATATAGAATAATATAGCCTCTTGACGGACAAAAATATGAGGCATTGATATGACAGAAATAACGATTACTGTTTCCATTGTTTTATGCAAAACAGCGATGTGGACAGTAAAGGATAATTAATTTTAGAGAGGTTGCAAAGACTATGTTTATTACAAGAGAGTGCGATTATGCAGTTCGAGTGGTACGTGCGCTTTGGGGAGAGAGCAGACTGAGCGTATCCGATATCTGTGAGAAAGAAGCGATCACAGCTCCTTTTGCCTATAAGATCCTGAAGAAACTTCAGAAGGCAGAGATCGTGAAGGGATACAGAGGCGTACATGGTGGTTATTCTCTGAACAGGGGACTGGATGAGTTGACTTTATATGAGGTTTATTCGGCGATTGATCCGGATATGTTTATCATCGAATGTCTGGATCCGAAATATAACTGTGTCAGAGACGGACAGGATGGATTGCCATGTCTGGTACATAGAGAATTGTTATCTGTACAGGATGAACTGATAAGTCTCCTTAAGAGAAAAACAATACAGCAGATCATGGAGGAGGCGTAGCGCCTCCTTTTTTTACTGATATACTGAATAAACTGCAGAGCAGTTGTCCGGTGCAGAGCTGCGCAGCGAAGCGGATGACTTTATCTGCCTGATTCGTCCCAAATTTGGCATATCTGCATAATGTTAGTTATATGCAACTCGAAAAATGCACATATTTGCTACTGAAATAACAGAAAATCTCTGCTTTGTACCTCAGAAGATACAAAATATGTCAAAACAAATTGGACACAGGCAGAAGATTATGTTATAATCTACAATGAAATTTGAGGTATATTTTACTTATGCCTTGAAATAAATAATTAATTTTCATCAACCTTTAAGGAGGAAAAACAAACTATGGCAAGAAAGATGAAAACCATGGATGGTAACCATGCAGCTGCTCATGCTTCATATGCATACTCAGATGTAGCCGCTATTTACCCGATCACTCCTTCATCTGTTATGGCGGAAGCAACAGATGAATGGGCAACCCAGGGAAGAAAGAACATTTTCGGACAGGAAGTTCAGGTAACTGAAATGCAGTCTGAGGCTGGTGCAGCAGGTGCTGTACACGGATCTCTGGCAGCAGGTGCTTTAACAACAACATATACAGCATCTCAGGGTCTGTTACTTATGATCCCGAACCTTTACAAAATTGCCGGTGAGCAGTTACCTGCAGTATTCAACGTATCTGCACGTGCACTTGCTTCCCACGCACTTTCAATCTTCGGTGATCACTCCGACGTTATGGCCTGTCGTCAGACCGGATGCGCAATGCTCTGCGAATCTTCTGTACAGGAAGTTATGGACTTAACACCTGTTGCTCACCTTGCAGCAATCAAAGGTAAAGTTCCGTTCATCAACTTCTTCGACGGATTCCGTACATCTCACGAGATCCAGAAGATCGAGACATGGGATTATGAAGATCTTAAGGATATGGCAGATCTGGAAGCAATCGCTGAATTCCGTAACCATGCCCTGAATCCAAATCACCCATGCCAGAGAGGTTCCGCTCAGAACCCTGATATCTTCTTCCAGGCAAGAGAAGCATGTAACCCATACTACGATGCTCTTCCGGCAGTGGTTCAGGAATACATGGACAAAGTTAACGCTAAGATCGGTACAGATTACAAATTATTCAACTACTACGGAGCTGCTGATGCAGAACACGTAATCGTTGCTATGGGTTCTGTAAACGATACAATCGAGGAGACAATCGACTACCTTGCAGCAGCAGGAAAGAAAGTCGGTGTTGTTAAAGTTCGTCTTTACAGACC
>UMKE01059417.1_pt1 | contig 58546 bp, 64 predicted proteins | sample 1966231 | NCBI WGS metagenome assembly UMKE01 (sample SAMEA4836168, study PRJEB28245) | human gut metagenome | biome: gut microbiome; material: fecal sample | place: Denmark | collected 2008 | reverse complement strand
TTTAAGAATCATATCTCCTGTATCCATGCCTTCGTCCATATACATCGTTGTAATTCCAGTAATTTTTTCACCATTTAAAACTGCCCATTGAATTGGCGCAGCCCCTCTATATTTAGGAAGTAATGAGCCATGAACATTTATACAACCTAATTTAGGAATTTCTAATATTTCTTTTGGTAAAATTTTTCCATATGCTACAACGCAAATTACATCTGGAGCCAAAGTTCTAATTTCATCTAAAAATTCTGTATTATTTCTTATTTTAATTGGTTGATAAATTTTTAGATTTTTTTCTAAAGCGTATTCTTTTACTGGTGAATATGCTAGCTTCATTCCTCTTCCTTTTGGTTTATCCGGATTTGTTACTACTCCAATTATTTCGAATCCTGCATCATATATACTTTTTAATGATTCTTGTGCAAAATCTGGAGTTCCCATAAATAATATTTTTAACATAAACAATCTCCTTTTAAAATTACAAATAATCTATATCCATTATTCTGGCTTAATAGTTTCTAATGTTCCAGGTAACATATTGTCTACAAATAAAATCCCATCTAAATGATCAGTTTCGTGACAAATTGCTTGCGCTAATAAGTCCTTGGCTTTAATTTTTTGTTTTTTACCTTCTAAATCATAATATTCTGCTTCTACTTCTTTTGGTCTTAAAAGTACAGCAAATTGATTAGGAAAACTTAGACAACCTTCTTCTACCTCATGTTCCCCTTTTGTTTTTGTAATTACAGGATTTATTAGCACAATAGGACCCTTTCCATCATATATATCTATTACAATAACTCTTTTTAATATTCCAACTTGTTGTGCAGCTAATCCTACTCCGTTATTTTTATGCATAGTTTCTATCATATCATCTACAAGTTCTTTTAATTTATCATCAAACTTTTCTACTTCCTTTGCTCTTTTTCTTAGTATTTCATCTCCGTTTTGTCTAATTAATCTAATTGCCATTTTTTCCTCCTTTTTATAAAATCACATCATATTTGTCGGATTTATATCTGCAATAACTCTTGCATTATTTTTTAATAATTCTTTGTCATATAAGCATTCATTTATAATCTCTATTAATTTGTCGTTTACTTCTGATTTTATTATTATTCTCCATCTATACCTATTTTTTATTTTGTCTATTGGTGCAGGTAATGGTTTTAAAATATTTGCAGCTATATCTTCCTGTTGTATTTTTTTATGCAAATTAGCATATAGTTGATTAGCAGTTTTGGATACAATTTCTTCTCTTTCACCACTTATTCCAAACATAATTATATCACAAAAAGGCGGATATCTCAATTGCTTTCTTAATTTTATTTCTACATTATAAAACTCTTCATAGTTTTGTTTTTTAGAATATTGAATACTATAATTATCTGGATTATATGTTTGAATTATTACATTTCCCGGTAATTTTTCTCTTCCTGCTCTTCCTGCTACTTGTACAAGCAAATCGAATGTTCTTTCACTTGCCCTATAATCATCTATATTTAGACTTCCATCTGCAGAAACAACACCAACTAATGTAACATCTGGAAAATGATGACCTTTAACAATCATTTGTGTTCCAATTAAAATATCTATTTTTTCCTCATTAAACTTTCTAAGAATTTCCTCATGCGAATTTTTCTTTGTTACAGTGTCTATATCCATTCTAATTGTTGAAGCTTTTGGAAACATTTTATTTATTTCCAGTTCTAATTTTTGAGTTCCTGTTCCAAAATGTCTTATTTTCTTGCTACCACAATTAGGACATATCTTAACTAAAGATTCCTCGTATCCACAATAGTGGCATTTTAATTTTTCTTCTTTTTTGTGATATGTAAGGCTTATATTACAATTTCTACATTTAGCAACATATCCGCAATCTCTACACATTATAAATGTAGAAAATCCCCTTCTATTTAAGAAAAGAATCGTTTGTTTCTTATTCTTTAAGTTTTCTTCTATTAATTTATATAGTTTAACACTAATCATCGTTCTATTGCCATTGGCAAGTTCCTGCTTTAAATCTACAACTTGTACACTTGGTAAATTAGAATTATTTGCTCTTTTAGTTAATTTTAAAAGTTCTATATTCCCTTGTTGTGCCTCATAAAATGTAGTTATATCAGGTGTTGCACTCCCCAATAATACTGGGATTTTATTGTATTTTGCAAGCGCTGTTGCTACTTCTTTTGCATTATATCTAGGTGGCATTTCTGATTTATAAGATGAATCATGTTCTTCATCAATTATTATTATCCCAAGATTTTTAACTGGTGCAAAAATTGCTGACCTAGCACCTATAACAATTCTTGCCTCACCACTTTCTATTCTCTCCCAACTGTCATGTCTTTCACCAACAGATAATTTACTATGCAATACAGAGATAATGTCCTTTCCAAATCTTTCTATAAATCTATTAATCATTTGTGGTGTAAGTGAAATTTCTGGAACTAGCATTATAGCACTTTTTCCTTGTTCTACTATCTTTTCTATTAATTGCAAATAGATTTCAGTTTTTCCGGAACCAGTTACACCATATAATAAATATTTTTTAAATTCTTTTCTTTCTATTGAATCTGCAATTTTAGAATATGCTAGTTGTTGTTCAGTTGTAAATTGTAAATTTTTTGTTCTTGTAATATTTTTATTTAATAATGGATTTCTTACTACCTTTTGTTCTTGTAGTTTTAAAAATCCATTCTTTTCTAGCGTTTTTACAATTGCTCTTGAAGTCTCTGTTTTTTCTATTAATTCTGATTGCAAGGTTTGTCCATTTTTTATTAGATACATTAAAATTCTTTGTTGTTTTTCTGATTTTATCTTATTATTGTTGATATAATCCAATGTTTGTTCATTACTCATAACTAAAGATGCAAATAGTGCTGTCTTATCTTTTGCACGATTCGCAAAATTCTTTGTAGTTGTTCCTGGTTTAAGCATTAATTTCATACATTCTGCTACATTTGAAAAATATCTTTTGGCCATCCATTTAGCTAAAATTATTTTTTCTGTTGTTAGTGATTGTTCTTCTATTTTTGCAATATCTTTTACTTCATATTCTGTGCTTTCTTTAATGTTTGTTACAAAACCTTCTTCTAATTTTTTATTTCTTCCGAAAGGAATTAGTACCCTACTTCCTATTGATATATTATTTTCCATTTCTTTTGGTATATTGTAGTCAAAATGTCTATTTAAAGTTTTTACATTAGATTCTATAATTACTTCCGCTATCATCTTGTCTCCTTATTCTAGATATATAGAAAAAGATATCATTATTCTTTTTTATATAAGAACAACAATATCTTAATTTTAAAACTCTGGATTTTTTACTTTAGCTTCTTCTTCGATTATTTGTTGTATTATAGATACCGTTTTTTCTAAATCGTTATTTTTTATTACATAGTCGTATATCCCAATTTTCGATTCTTCAAAATCGAATCTATTTAATCTTAATTGAATCTCTTTTGGGCTTGGTTTATCTATTCTACTTTCTAATCTTTTTTGTAGTTCGTCCTTTGGAACTCTTAAAAATATTGTTACTACTTTTGTGTCTTGTTTTAATAGTTCTATTAAATGTTGAGTTCCATTTACATCTATGTCTTTTACAATAATTTTTCCTTCTTTTATTTTTTCATTTAAAATTTTTCTTGATGTCCCATAATAATGATTATGATGTACGTCATATTCATATAATTCCCCATCTTTTATCATTCTTTCAAATTCTTCTGTTGAAACAAAATTATATGTTTCTCCTGGTACATCTCCTGGTCTTACTTCTCTATCTGTATAAGAAGGTATTGCTATTACATTTTCCATTCTTTTAATTAATTCTTTTTGAATAGTATTTTTTCCAGCTCCTGCAACGCCAGACAATATAACTAGCATACAACCACCTTTCCTTCAGCTACTTCGTTAGTTGCTAGTGTTACAGCTGAATGAGATTTTACTTTTGTTACAGTAGGTTTTCCTGCTGCTATTTGTCTTGCTCTTTTAGAGACCATAATTACTAATGTATATCTATTATCTACTTTTGTTAATAAATCTGTTACAGATGGTTTAACCAACATATAAAATTCCTCCCCTAATTATTTTCTATATTCTTGTCTAGTCTTGATGCTACTGTTTCTGGTTGAAGTGCAGAAAGTATTAAATGATCTGAATCTGTAATAACTACAGCTCTTGTCCTTCTTCCATATGTGGCATCTATTGCTGTTCCTTTATCCTTTGCCTCTTGCACCATTCTTTTTATAGGTGCAGATTCTGGACTTACTATTGCTATAATTCTATTTGCAGAAACTATGTTTCCAAAACCAATATTTACTAATTGCATTATAAAATCACTTCCTATTCTATATTTTGAACTTGTTCTCTAACATCTTCTAATTCAGTTTTTAATTCTATTACTAAATTTGTTATTTCTAAACAATTTGATTTAGAACCTATTGTATTTACTTCTCTATTCATCTCTTGTATTATAAAATCTAATCTTTTTCCTGCTTTTTTAATACTTTCAGATTGTAATAGTTCTTTAAATTGTACAATATGACTTTTTAATCTTGTGATTTCTTCTTCTATTGATGTTTTGTCTGCATATAGAACTACTTCTTGTGAAATCCTTGCTTCATCTACTATATCTGTTTGTAGCATTTCCTTTATTCTGTCCTTTAATTTTACTACATATTGATCAATAAGTCCAGTAGAATATTGCGAAATATTTAAAATATTCTCATTAATTAACTCTAGTCTATTAATCATATCTTCTGCTAATTTCTTACCTTCTGCTTCTTTCGCTTCTAGCAAATTAGCTATTGCTTCCTCTAAAGCATTACTTAATTCTTCCCACAATATATCAGAATTGTCATCTTGCGTTATGTTTAATACGTCTGGAAGCCTTGCTATTTTCATAACTGTTATATCATTTGTTATATTATTTTCTTCTTCAATCTTTTTTAACTCTTCTATGTATGCTTTTGCTAAGCTTTGATTAATTGTAATTTTTTTGCCTAAATTACTGTTGTTTACAAAAGTTATACTAATATCTATTTTTCCTCTTTCTATCTTTTCTTGAATTTTCTTTTTTATTTTATCTTCTAAAAAACTTAGTCCGTATGGAAGTCTTACATTGATATCAGTATATCTATGGTTTACTGCTTTTATTTCTACAGTATACTCTCTTTCTGAATTAGTATAAAAACCTCTACCAAAACCTGTCATACTTCTTATCATTATTTTACTCTCCTATTTCTTTTTCTTCTTTTTTGATTTTTTCTTTGAACTATTATTTGATTTAGCTTGTGTTTTCGCTTTGGCTTTCGCTGTAGTTTGCTTATTACCTTCTTTTGCTTTATTTTGTTTTTCAGCTTTGGCTTCCACTTTAATTTCTTTTTTATCTTGTTTATTTTCTTCTTGGTCAGTATTAGTTTTCTCTTCTACTTTTTTGTTTCTTCTTCTATGTGTTTCTATTTTTATAATTTTTTCTTCTTTAACAATCTCACTAATATCATTTAAACTTCTTAGATATTCTTTTTTGGTCTTATTATATATCCTTACACATTTAATAATATAATATACAGATATTAACAATGATTCAATTGCAATAACCATAACAAATTTATCTATAAATAGTTGATAAATATATACTTCACACAATGTGACTATTGCAACAAATAAAGCTTCTAATCCATGTGCAAACAATGTTAAATCTATCTTTTTGTAACTTCTCTCAAATAAAATTATTGAAAATATTAATATAGAAATACTAAACACTTTTAAATCTACGATAAAAGTATCTTCTCTTATATTCATATATCCCAATATTTTTAATATACAAAATGCTAATATCACTATAGCAATTATTATGTTTCTAAATATTTTTTTATTTGCCTTTTTCTCATATTCTTTCGACATTTTCTTTTGTTGTTTCTTTTCTTTTTCTATTTCGGCAATTATTTTTTCTGCTTTTTTATCTTTCTTTTTATCTTCTTTCTTTGTTTCTTCTGTTTTTTCTTTAGCTCCATCTATTATTATTTCTACTTTTTTCATTTCTACATTTTCTTGTTCAGTTGTATTTGCTACATCTTTTATTTTTTCTTCTTTATTTTCTTGCTTTACTTCTTTCGTAGTATTAGTTGTCTTCTTAGTTTTTGTTTGATTTTTATTTGATTCTTTATTCTTCTTAGACATATTTAACACTCCTTAATTTAAATCTCCTAATTCATACATTAATATTCCACTCACTACTAATGCTACTGTTTCTGTTCTTAGAATTCTTTTTCCTAATGTAACCACAGATATATTAGGCTTTAATCTTAATTGTTCTATCTCACTATCTGCAAATCCACCTTCTGGACCTATTATAATACCAATATTTAATTCTTCTTTATTATTTTTCTTTAATTGTTCTATTTCGTCTTTTATACTATTCTTTTCTTCGTTTTCATATAAGACAAAAATTTTATTAAATTCATCAAATTTTATATCAGCTATATTTATTATATTTTCTATTGTAGGAATTATATCTCGTCCAGATTGTTTTGCTGCTACCTCTGCAATTTTTCGCCATCTTTCTACTTTTGTTTGTTTATCTTTGTCCTTTAATTTTATAACAGTTCTTTTAGTAATTACTGGGACAATAGTTTTTACTCCAAGTTCAGTCGATTTTTGAATTATTAATTCCATCTTATCTGATTTTGGCAATCCTTGAAAAATAGTTATATTCAAACTGGATTCTGAAATGCTTTTTGTTTCATTTATTATTTTGCATATTATTTTATTTTCTTCTATATTTTTTATTGCACATTCATAATTTTTCTGAGTATCTGAATTGCAAATATTAATCTTATCATCGATTTTTTTTCTTAATACATTTTTTATATGATTTACATCACTACCAGTAATCCATATTTCTTCATTTTCTTTTAGATTTTCTGTTTTTATAAAAAATTTTGGCATTTATCTGCTCCTATCTAACTTTTTCGATTTCATTATACTCTTTTTAACAATTTAATTCAAGGAAAACCAAAATAATTATCTAGTTTTCTAAAATAATAGCTGGTTTATTGCTTACTTTCTCGCAAAACATTTCGTCATGTTCTATAAATAAAAGTGTTGGCATATATTCCAAAATCATATTTTCTATTTGCTCACGAGTTTGTATATCTATATAATTTAATGGCTCATCCCAAATATAAATATGAGCATTTTCAGATATACTTTTTCCTAACAATATTTTCTTTTTTTGCCCCTCGCTTAAATTTTCTAAATCATGTTGCATTTCTGTTTGGCTTATTCCCATCTTTACTAACATTGCCCTAAATACACTTTCATTTAATTTATTTTGTGTAATAAATAATTTTAATGAACCTTTTAATGTATGCGTATCTTGTGGTACATAAGAGATTTTCAAGTTATTTCCTATGTTTAAGATTCCTTTATATCTATTTTCTTTATTAACAATTGCTTTTATAATACTAGACTTTCCTGCACCATTTTTTCCTTTAATACATATTCTATCTCTATTTTGTATAGAAAAGTTTATAGGTTTAAATAATGGCTTTTCATATTCTATTTGGAAATTTGTAGCCGTGATAAGCTCATTTTTTTCATATAGCAATGGTACTATCTTTAACTTTTCTATGTTGTCTACATTAGAAAGTAGTTTTTTTGCTTCTTGTATATTTTTATTTTTTCTTTCTTCTAAAACTTTTGATTTTTTCATTATTTTAGCTGCTTTATGACCTAAAAAGCCCTTATCTAGCATTTCTTTACTTCCGCTTTTATTTTGTTTTTCTTTTTCTGCTGTGTTAGACCATTTCTTACTTTCTTTGCTTGCATTCTCTAATTTTTTTATTTCTTTTCCTAATTTTTCATTTTGCTTTAGTTCGAAATTATTTTGTCTATCAAAAGCTTCTTTCCATACAGAATAATTTCCTTGAATTATATCTATATTTGAATTATTTATAGCCATAATATGATCTGTAACTTCATTTAACAACCCCCTATCATGTGAGACAAGTATAAATCCTTTCTTGTTCTTTAAATATTTTTCTACGTCTAATTTTGAAACATCATCCAAGTGATTTGTTGGTTCATCAATTAATAAGAAATTATTATCTTTCAAAAACAATGCTACAAGCATGGCTTTTACTTTTTCTCCGCCACTTAGTGTTTTATAAGCTCTGTATAAAGCCTCTATGTTAAAATTCAAAATATTTAATTCTTTAATAATTTCCCAATCTTCTGCCATGCAAAAATCTTGAATTGCTTCCATAGTTAATTTATTTTCATTTACTTTAGATGGAAAATAATCTATAGCTACATTTTTTGTAATTATTCCATCGTATTTAAGCTTTCCAGATAAAATTTGTAATAATGTAGTTTTTCCTTTTCCATTTCTGCCTATAAGACCTAATTTCCAATTTGTATCTAAATTAACAGATACATCATCAAAAATATTTTCTATTCCATTATCATATCTAAAACTTAAATTTTTTATTTGAATTAGTGACATTTTACCTCCTTGTCGAGATTTGGGGACGGTCCTTTTTTCCCTTTTCTTTTTTAGTAAACTTTCCAAAATTTTGAAATGAGTCCTTTTCCTTTATTTCGTCCTTGTCCAATCTATTCCATCCATAATATAAATTATAATTGCCTTTTTATCCATTCCATTATTAAATCTACTACATATTTAATTTCTTTTTGGGTTAGTTCCTTTCCTTTTCTTATTTTGTGCCATTTATATAAACATCCTCTACAACAAGTAGCAGTTGCATGTTGTGCAATAAATACTGGGTGTCCTTTCATAGGAGTTTGTTTTCCGTCATTTATTATTTCTTTCGGAGCTAATCTTTTGGTTATGAAATCATATGCATGACTTTCTATTGTATCCATTCCTTTTTCTTTTATATATTCTTTCTCTTTTTCTTTTAACTTAAAACCTGACCTAAATTTTGATTTACTCAAAGCTTGTAATTGGTTATTTATAAATTCTTCTTCTGTCATAATTATCCTCCTAATTGGATTTTTTAACATTTAACTTTTTCATAACCGGGATTTTAGGAACGTCCCCAAATCCCGAAATTCCTATAAAAAAAAGAATAGACAAAAAGCCTATTCCTCAAAATCAAATGCCGTTCTTTTTGTTCTAATTTCTTTGCACATGTTTGAAATTCTTACATGTCTTGGGTCTGTTTTATATTTTTGTAAGTCCTCTAAACTTTCAAATTCAGAAATTAGAATTGCATCATATTCATCGTTATCAATATTTTTGCCTACCTGCATACTTTTTATTACATCAATTTGATTTTCTAAAGCTTTTAATCCATCTAGAAATTCATTCATTTCTTTTTCTGTATTTTCTTTAAATTTCCACATTACTATATGTTTAATCATTTTCTTTCCTCCTAATCTTTTATTTTTATATTTAATAAATATGCCAAATCCATAATTTGAAGTTCATTTATTATTGCACCTTTTATATCTGCAAGTGTTGTTGATAAACCTTGGATTATGCATGTTGAAAAATCTATATCTTTTAAACGAGTATTAAATATTTGCGCTTTTGTAAAATCTATATTATCGAATTTTGTATTTTTTAAAATTGAATCTTGTATATATGAATTTATTAATGTTGTATCTTTTAATTTTAAGTTATTAAAAGTTGTATTAGACATATTTGAATAATTTAAATTTGTGTCTTGCATTTGTACTGACATAAATGTATTTTCTATAAAATTACAACCTGTCATCTTGCAATTTTTAAATTTGCAATTTATAAAACTACAATTTTCAAAAGTAGTATTTGAAAAATTACAATTATCAAATAATATGTCTTTAAAATACACTTTTTCTAATGAACTATCTATTATTTCTGTATTTATAAATTTAGAATTATCTATGTCTTTTTTATATACATTTAAATTCCTCTGTGACATATTTTGTACGTTTTCATTTTTTAGTTCTTCTTCATTTTCTAATTTATAAAAAAAGTTTTCTTCCATTTTGTTCCTGCCTACTTATATATTTAATACTTTTATATAATAACATTAAAGGAAGTAATTATCAATTACTTCCTTTGTTTTATTTCTAATATTTTTAATCCATTTCGTATGTATTTATTTTTCATCATGTATTTCCATACAAAACCTGTTAAATAATTTTCTATCATTAATATTTCTATTCCTTTATCTATACCTAAGTATTCTTTTGCCACCCATCTCTTAGCCCTTGCCAAATTATAACTATCTTTTAATCCATATTTGCCCCATAAATATGGGCACTCATTGTAAAAAAATTCTAAAGCTTTAATACTTTCTTTCGGAGTAAATACTATTGAACCTATCGCCCCACAAAGAGCTACAGTTCCATCATTTTCTATATCCAAATTTGAAAAACTAGGTGGGGCACCATAGCCACCAAAATATCCGCTTGGACCAACACATGCAGTTAGTCCCCATGAATTTTTATTAAATGTTTTAAATTTATCCATATTATTAATACAGTATTCTCTATTTGCTAATGTTGCTTTTCTCGAATTTTCGAACCAATCTATTCCTTCTATATCTTTCTTTTCCTTAAAATTTATCCAAGCATGTGAATATTGATATGTAAATAGACTTCCGCCATATGAAAATATTATATCTTTTATATCTTTATAATCTTTTTTAGGTCGCTTAAATTCATAGTACATTTCTTTATTAATCGGATAACTTTCTGAAGCAACTCCTAAAACATACATCATTAACTGTTCTGCATACATATCCCAATTACCCCAAAATCCAATTTCTGGTTTATATCCCATATAAAAGTAGTTAGTTTTAGGATTTACATACCACTTCCAATTTATATTATTAAATAATTTATCTGATTTTGTATTTATAATTCCACCAAAATATTCTCCAATAAGTAAAGCCCCACAAATAAAAATTGCAGTATCAATTATTGATATTTCTGAGTTCCATTCTCTTTTGCCAGTTTTAATATTTACAAAATGATAAAAAAAGCCATTTTTCCCTTCAACATTATTTAAAAATGTATCTAAAGTTCTATTGGCTCTTTCATATCCTTCTTCATATTTTATTACTTTTCTTTCTACAGAAATTGCTAATGCTGCTAATCCATATCCTACTGCTGCAATGCTTGCTATATTTTTTGAATATACAGTTTTATCTCTTATTAAACCATTTTCATTTGATTCGTGAATAAAATATTTTAAACTATGTTTCAACTCTTTTAATAACAAATCTTTCGCATATAATTTTGCTATTCTCATACTATCACCCTTTAAATTATATTAACATATAATTTTAATTATTTGTATGGAAATATTTGGTACTAAGGCTTTTCGCATAAACATTCAATTAAACTATTAGGATATTTTACCTTTTCGGTTCTTTTATAATCTTTGTAACTTTGTTCTTTATATTCTTTAATATATTTTATATCAAAACCTTCTTCAACTAAAAATGAACTTAAAGAATCCACTGTATGTAATCTTCTATACAAATATTCTACCTTGTCAGTTCCAAGAGTATCATATTGGGGATATTTAGTAATCCCTGTATTTTCATCATATGTAGCACCTTCTAATTTTGCTTCCCATTCATCTCTGCTTCTTACTACTATATACAATCTTCCATGTTTTTTCATAACTCTTTTTATTTCTTTTAAAGCTTTTCTTAAGTTTTCATTATCTAAATAATGTAAAACTAATCTTGCATATATGAAATCGAAGAACTCATCATTATATGGCATTTTTTCGGAAACATCTTCTAATTTTGTTTCTATCCTGTCTGATAATCCATATTGTTCAATTATGTTTTTAGTATAATTTAGCCCTTCTTTATCAATTGTTGTCGCTATAATATGGCTATTATGGTTCTTTTCTGCCATTTTTATTTCTGCTGAACCTGCTGTACTAATACCTATAGATAAAATATTCAAATCATTTGCTGTTATTAAATTGATACCATTTTCTTCGCTTTTACTTGGTTTAAATCTTTCCTCTTCTTTATAATTAATATCTAATATATTCTCTTGTTCAGTAACTTTTATATACATACTAAATGTATAATTTTCATTTACCAATCCATTTATATATTCTTTCTGCAAAAGTTGTATTGACGCCAAAATTTTTTCTTTCTTTAATAGCTCATTTATATCTAACCATTCAGATGTATTATCTTCGAATTGTTTTGGTTCTCCCTGATAGGTATTAGCTAAAAAAACAACAAACTCAAATTTTCTATCTGGATACTCTATTATTAAATTTCCTTTATTTTTTAATTTTTTAACTATTATTCCTGTTTCTTCTTGCATTTCTCTTATTGCAGTTTGTTCTGGCAATTCACCTGCTTCTATTTTTCCACCAGGAATTTCATAATATCCTGCTTTTTTATTAGGCTCATTATATTTTGTAACAACTATTTTATCATTTTTTATTAAATAACATCTTACTGCTTTTCGCACTGGCTTATCCATAACTATCCTCCTTTAATTAGTTATAGCATAAGTTTACTAAAAAAAGCAACTTAGGATTTTTCCTCGTCGGGATTTGGGGACAGTCCTAAAATCCCTCTTCTAATATTTCATCTTCTTTCTCTTTGCTTAAATATCCATATTCCACCATTTTATCTGCAACTTGTTTTTGTCTTTCTTTTGCAAGTTTTGGATTTTCTTTTGGATTATATACAGATGGAGCATTAGGTATGCCTGCAAGCATTATACATTCTCCTGCAGTCATCTCATTTGGAGATTTACCAAAATATCCTTCACATGCATCTTTTATATTATAATATCCATTTCCAAAATAAATTGTATTTATATATAATTCTAGAATTTCATCTTTTGAATATTTTTTTTCTATTTCATATGCCATAAAAACTTCTGCTATTTTTCGTGTAATCTTCTTTTCCTGTGTAAAATATTCATTCTTAGCAATTTGTTGGGTTATTGTGCTTCCTCCTTCTACAAAATCCATTGCTTTAATATCATTTATAATTGCTCGTCCTATTGCAATTACATCTATCCCACTATGTTTATAAAATCTATGATCCTCTACAGAAATAACTGCATCTAAATACATTTGTGGCAACTCTGAAATTTTTGTATAATTTGCTTTTGACTTTATTTCTTCTACTTTCTCTTCTAAAGGCGTTTCTTGTATTACTTCTTTATACATATCATATCCTTTTCCTATTAGAAGTAATCCTATGCTTATTCCAATTAGCATCAATAAAAGCATTACTTTCAAAAATGTTTTCATTATTGCCACCTTCTTTCTTATTCTATTTTTACATTTATTTCTCCATTAAAATCTGTACATTTAACTATAAAATAATTGCTACCATCAGGAATTGTAATTGTATTTTTATATTCGCCTGTATCTTCAATTAAAATTTTTTGTTCAATTCCATTCCTCATATAAATTATTATTTTTCCACTAGTTTTATTTACACTAATATTTAGATTTAGTTCATTTCCATATTCTCTGTTTAGTTCTGTTCCTCCAAAAAGAACTTCTTCTCCTGTAAAATCGTTATAACTTGCATTATAAATTCCAGTATATTTATCCTTTCCGAAAACTCTGTTTCCTTCCAATTTTCTATCAGTTGTTAATACATTATCACCTATATCTTGAATGGCATTATTAAATCCTAAAACTATATCGTCTTTATTAAAACTAACTGCAGTTCCTCCAATTAAGAATACTAAAGTAGCAAATATAAAAACTATAAACATTATGCTTCCAATTAAAGCTGTTTTTAACATACTAAATACAAACATTATACTATTCCTCCTCTTTTATAATGTTTTTACTTCCTAAGTATGTTGCCATAAAATATGCTCCATATATTACGCCTATAATAACTGCTGTAGCTATTGCTGATGGTAATAATTCTTTAGCATCTGCAAGTACACTCATAATAGTCATAACAAATTGTATTCCAAATATAGAATGGATAATCGCTAATACTAAAGGCATTAAGAAAAATATTCCTATTTGTTTAAATAATGCTTCATTTATCATTTTCTCGTCTGCTCCAATTTTTCTTAAAATAGCATATCTTTGTTTATTATCGGAACTTTCTGTTAATTGTTTTAATGCAAGAATTGCTGAACTTGCAATTAAAAATATTATTCCTAAATAGATTGCTATGAATAATACTATTGTTGATACTCCTAAACTAGATTCTATAATTGCTATTTTTGTCATACCATCTATGGTAATATCTTTTTCGTTTAAGTTTTTACTAAACTCCGTCTCTGTCTCTCCAGTACATATTTTTTCTATTTCTTCTTTCTCTTCTTCTGTAGTTGCATTATAATTAGCCGCTAAAAACGTCTCTTCTTTCATATCTTCTGTCAAATTACAACTATCTGGAACCAATATTATTCCATTATTTACATGACTTCCTGCCATATATATATATCCGTTTTGACACTCATCATATTTTGATTTATATTCCTTACCTGCTATAGTTATTGTACTATCCGCTTTTAAAGCTTTATTTCTAAGATTTTTCATATTATCAAAATCACATAATATTATATATTCATCATCTTTTAATTGATATTCTGTATTTCCATATAATCTAGCAACTTTATTATAATCAGATACTTTTACTATTTCCTCTGCTGTTTCATATAAAAGATTTGGAAACTGCTGTTTTACTTCATCATATACTGGACTTAATGTGTCCCTCCATGTTAACTCATTTGTTGCATAAACTGGAATTTCTACCACATCTTTAAGTTTAGTCATATCAAACCCATTATCTTCTAAAGTTTGAAGCATTGTTTTTCTAGAATCTTCTATCTGTGCTTTTGACATTTTCTCATTTTCTGGTAAATTGGCTGTTTTATATAGGTTTATATCTACTGGTGTTGTATCTTCTAAATCTTTTCTCATCGTATTATTTAATGATAATGCTGATGATAGTATTGTTATTGTCATAAATAACATTAAACAGATTATTGACATACTCACTACTGTTGTATTTATTTTATTGTGTAATTGTCTTAAAACAAACATATTTACATCTTTTAGATAAATATTTTTTCTTAATTGTACTAGTTTTAATATAAATCCAGAAACTGACCAAAAAACTAAGATAGTACCTACAATTCCCATCAGTATAATTGGTAATATTGTATCTGCTGTAGATAACTCATTCACTCCACCTGTTACTTTGTAATATGCATATCCAAGTATAACAACTCCAATTATAAATACTAATATGCATACCCATAAATTTTTGATTTTTATTTGTTCATTCTTTTTAGACGCATTCAATAAATTTATTAATTTATATCTTGAAATAGTAAATGTATTAAATATCATTACTGCAATATACATTACTGCAAAATATATACATGTCTTTATACAAGCGTCTTTTGAAAACACAAATTCGAATTTACTCATATCTGCTGCAAATAATTTTCCCACTAGTACAGACATAAATTGTGATGCAAAAACACCAATTATTAATCCTACAATCAAAGAAATTATTCCAACAAAAATAGTTTCTATTAATAAAATTCTAGAAATTTGTCCTTTGCTCATTCCAAGCATCATATATGTTCCAAATTCCTTTTTTCTCCTATTTATTAAGAAATTATTCGCATATACAATTAAAAGCCCTAATATTACAGCAACAAAAACAGAAACAAATCCGAGCATTGTTATCATTAATTTTATTAATTCTCTTGTTGAACTAGATACTTGCATCATAGCTTCTTGGCTATCAAGTGAGTTAAACATATAAAATATTGCTACACCCAGTACTAATGTTAAAAAGTAAATTGCAAAATCTTTAATTGTTTTCCTCATATTTTTTATAGATAATTTAAATAACATCTCCTAGTTCACCTCCTAATAGAGTTTGAACTTCTATTATCTTTTCGAAGAATTCTTTTCTTGTACTTTCTCCTTTAATAAGTTCATTAAAAATTTTTCCATCTTTAATAAATAAGATCCTACTTGCATAGCTTGCTGTGAATGAATCATGTGTAACCATCAAAATTGTTGCACTTAGCTTTTGATTTAGATTCTCAAAGCTTTCTAGCAGTTGTCTTGCAGATTTACTGTCTAATGCTCCTGTTGGCTCATCTGCAAGTACTAATTTCGGATTTGTTATTATTGCTCTGCTTGATGCAACTCTTTGTTTTTGCCCACCAGATATTTGATATGGATATTTATTTAATATATCGGTGATTTCTAATTTTTTAGCTATTTCTTGCACTCTTTCTTCGATTTCTTTTGGTTTTACTTTTTGAATTGTAAGTGCTAATGCGATATTTTCGTATGCTGTTAATGTATCTAATAAATTGAAGTCTTGAAAAATAAAACCTAATTCTTCTCTTCTAAATTTATTTAGGTTATTCCCTTTTAGTCTTGTTATATCTTGATTGTTAATTATTATTTTTCCTGCTGTAACTCTATCTATTGTAGATATACAATTTAGTAATGTTGTTTTTCCAGAGCCTGATGCTCCCATTATTCCTACAAATTCGCCTTTCTCAATAGTAAAACTTATATTATCTATTGCTTTGGTTAAATTTGATTTATTCCCATAATATTTCTCAATATTTTTAACTTCTAATACTTTTTCCATTTTTAATCTCCTCTCTATTAACTTTAATTTTATTATACTGATTTTTATATTTTATACAATTTATTTGGCTTACAATAATCTTACATTTTTGTAAGATTGATAGAAATTAAATATCATGTTATAATTTTTTTGTATCAAACCACAATTGTTTATAAATGGAGGTATTAGCATGACAAAACAGGAAATTTTACGGAAAGAATTAGAAGTATTTTTTGATGACTGGGGCTTCTCTGTTTCCATATTAGAGGAATCTACAGATGAGTATCCTCTTTTTCAGATTGGTCCTTTAGAAACTGCTAGTTTCTTGAATGATGATGGAAAATTTTTCTTAGCTTTAGTTAATAAAGTTGATGATAAATTCCATCAATATCGTGAAGAAATCATTTTTTATTATAACGAAACTAATGAGGCTGGCAAAAAATTAACTCCGCTTGAAATTAGGATTCATAAGTATCCTGAAACACAGCATGTGTATGTACATGATATTCCGGAAAAAAATCGTAAAAAAGGACAGATTATTTTTTATAAGTCTTGTCCAAAAGGTGGCTGTACTTTCGAATGTGAAAATCTCCAGTTCAGCTCCGAAATTCCTGAGTTACAGGCTTGGATGGAACAGCAGATAGTCGGTTAACACTTTAACTAATACAAGCCGGTACATTAATCTTATACAGATTTTTGTACCGGCTTGTAGCTTTTGTGGAATATACATTCATTGTGACAGGTTTATTGCTGCATAATATAATAAAAGTGCTGCATCTAATTCATCTAATTCATGATTCCAATCAAATAAAAAAGTGTTGTCATCATAAACATAAATATTAAAAATATATTCCCTATTACATATTCGGAATAAATTTTTTTCAATATTTAAACTATTATGTTCTCCCATTTGTTCTTCTACTATACTACTAAACATTGCAGTAATGAAATTTGCTGTTTCTTCTACTTTAATTCCATCATATAAATAATATTTGAATGCTGCATCTTCTATCTTTTCACTAAATGCCATATATATTCCTATACTTCCAGCATATGTGGAATTTTTTAATTTAATCCGTTCCTTTTCTTTTTGAAAGTCTATACTCATATATTGGCCCCTTTCATAATCCAACTAGAACATCTTGTTACATACGTATTATATATATCATCTGCTTTTATGTCAACTGTTATTTCATATTAATAAAACTATTGTTAGGAAATATTAATTTTACTTCTGTTCCTTCATCCTTTTTTGAATTTAGCTCTAATCCAATACATAATTTATCACATAACTTTTTGCATAAATATAAACCTATTCCTGTAGATTTCTTGCCTGTAATTCTTCCGTTTTCGCCTGTAAAGCCTTTCTCAAATACTCGCGTAATCTCACTTTCTTTAATTCCTATTCCATTATCTTTTATATGTAAAATAATATTTTCTTTTTTCCTTTCACCATATATTTCTATTTGCATATCTGCATTTTTTGAATATTTTATAGAATTTTGTATAATTTGATTTATTATAAATATACACCATTTGCTATCTGTATAAACTGTTTCATCTAAATCCTTTGTATAAATAGATATTTTATTTTGTATTAATTGTGCCTTGTTTTTTAATATACTCGCATTAACAATCTCTTTTAACTGAATTTTCCTTACAATATAATCTTTCTCCACAGTATTACTCCTAGCATAAAATAAAGCTTGTTCAGTATAATTGTCTATTTTATCTAATTCTTCATTTATGCTTTCTGTAATCTCGTTTTTGTTATTTTCAACAATCATCTTACTTGTAGCTATTGGAATTTTTATTTCGTGAATCCATAATTCTATAAAATCTTTGTAGTCTTCTTGTAAGTACTTATATTTATTTACATTTTCTAACATTGATTTTCCTATATCTCTAATAACATCTTCTAATATATTAGCTTCTGTAAAGTCTGCCTTTGGCAAAACTTCCATAATTAGATATTCTTCTTGCAACTCTTTAATTCTACTTTTTACAGTATCATAATAATTTTTCTTTGAATAATACTCTACTAAAAATCCTATTAAAAAAGCTACAATTATCGCTACTGCCACATATATTTTTATAAATATTTGCATATCATATGGAATTAAAAGAATCTCAATAGTTATAACTGCAAATACTAGTAAACTAATATAAATAATTTTATCTTTTAGATATTCTTTGAATCTCATTTTAAAATATACCCCAATCCTCTTTTTGTTTCGATTAAATCTTTTAGACCTACTTCTTCTAATTTAGTTCTTAATCTTTTTATATTAACTGTAAGTGTATTGTCATCTACAAAACTTTCACTATCCCATAAATAATCCATTATTTCATTTCTAGAAACAATTTTCCCCTTATTTAAAACTAAATAATGCAATATTTTTAATTCGTTTTTTGTTAATTCTATTGAGCTATCATCTTTTTCTATTATGCTTTTAGATATATTTAAAACAAATTCTCCACAATCTATTTTATCTTGATTTACTTGGCTTGTATTACTTCTTTGTAATAGTCTTTCTATTTTTGCAAGTAAAATCTGAATATTATATGGTTTCGTAATATATTGATCTGCTCCATTATTAATACTTAAAAGCTCGTCTAATTCATTATCTCTACTAGTTACTATAATTATTGGCACATTTGAAACTTTTCGTATTTCTTTACAAATATATTCTCCATCCATATATGGTAAATTTATATCTAATAATACCAAATTTGATTTACTTGCTAAAATGTCCTCAATTGTATTGTCGAATTTTTCCAATACTATTACTTCATACCCATGCTTTTCTAAAAATATTTTTAATTCTTCTCTTAATTTTTTATCATCTTCAACTATTAATATTTTTGACATATTTACATTCCTTTACATATTATATTTTTCTAATTCTTTATTTATTAATTTCTCTATTTCATCATTTTTTATTAATTTTAATCGTTGTACCAAGATTCTATTTTCTTTATCATTTGTAATCTTCTCTGGAAATTCTGAATATATTTTTTCTCCTATAAATTCTTCTATTTCTTGACTAGCTTTCGTTTCAATATTTAATACTAAAGAATATGTCAAATAAAAATTCCATACTTTAATCATTTCAATTGATTTATCTTGAATATATGAAAAATCTAATAAATATTTTTTCAAATCTTTCCAAGCATCTTTTTCTTCTACTCCTAATTTATTTAATACACATTTTGGATTTGCCATAAATAAACAACCTGCTCCATATATAGCTAGTACTTGCCCAAATCCAGGAATTATTGGAAATATACCTAATAAAAAAAATATTGTATAAATCCATGTTTTACTATTATTGTCTCGCATTTTATAATATTTTTTTATTGGAAATGCCACTAACACCAAACCTTGCCATTCTACGAACAATTTATTTGGTTGCTCTTCGTTTATATTGTTTATTAAATTTTTGTGTATATCACCCATAAGAACTTCTTTGCCATTTCCGTATTTATCTATCATCCATCTTATTAAAAATTTTTCATATTCAAATAAATCATCTTCTGCTTTATCTGTTTTTATCAATACTAAATTTTTATTTTTAAATATCTCTTCTTTATTTAAGCTAGAATTTTCATCACTTCTTATATCTAGGTATCCTTTATCAATTAAATCTAAAATAGTAGCAGATAAAGAAATTTCATCTATTAAACCATCATTTAATAACAATCTAACATGAGCAGGTCTTAAATTACTTGGTACTTCTCTTTGATAAATATTAATATTTTGTGGCTTGCTTTCTAATTTTCTGTATGTGAATATACTTTGCAAAATAACTATAAACATAGTCACTACACATAAAATTCCTATAAGAAGTGCATTTCCATTTTTTAATCCTATACCTATAAATGCGAAAAATACTGAGATAACTAACCAAGAAATAACATTAGCAACTGTTATTTTACCTGATAAATTTACTATTGTCTTTTTCTTTCCATCAGATTTTATTGTGCCTCTACTGTTAAAACATCCATAATAATTCATTATAGCAATTATATAATCCATTTTTCCCCCTATATATTTTTTCCTAAGTTATATGCTTTCTCTAAATATTTTGTTTTTATTATATCTTCTGGTTCGCCACAACCTAAAGCTAATACTTCTCCTTTAATATTCCATTTAAAGTATTCACAAATAGCTTCTAGTTCGACCTGTATTGGTTTTGTGACTTTTTCTTCGTCATTATATGCAGTTGCAAGTAAAATAACTTCCTTTTTTGTATGTAATTCTTCATCTATTGCATAAAATCTATCTATTACCTTTTTTAGCTGAGCTGAAAAATTATAATAATATATTGGACTTACAAATACTATTAATTCTGCATTTTGTAAATCTTTATATATTGCTTGCATATCATCATTTTTAATACATTTTCCATTTTCACAAGCATAGCATCCGCTGCAACCATCTATCTTTAAAAATGCTGTATCATATCTTTTTATATTATGTTTTTCTTTATTTACTCCATTTATAAAATTTTCTAATAATAAATTTGAAGTACCATTTTTTCTTGGACTTCCTGTTAATATTAAAACATTCATTTTATGCTCCTTTTGTAATCTTTATTTAAAATTATAATCTATTTATACTATACTATTTTTAATTTTACAAGAATATATTTAACTTTCATCATTGTTCTAGCAAAATTTTAAGGCATTGGTATTTTTTTACCAGTGCCTTATTTTTTTACTTATAATTATTCTAACAATTATATTTATAACCCAACGCTGCATCTATAGTATGAGTTCCATTTTGTCTTTCAACTGTTTCTACAAAATGATCTCTTCCTGAATCTTTTGAATTATATACTAAATCTATACAAGCTTGGTCAATTGCTATTGGAGCTGTGCTTGTTAAGATTCCAATGTCTTCTATTGTTTGGTCTTTTGTATGTCCTGATGAATGTATCCAAGACTTTCCTTCTGATGAGGCACAACCTATTGAAAGTTGTTTTTATGCTCCACCATATTCTCCCATTGGATGACCCTTAAAATGCGATAAAACTAATATACAATCATAGTTTTTCATATTTTTCCTACACAGTTTTGTTTTAAAACTTTTCCATTTGGAATATCTAGAACCATATTGTCTCCATCAGCATCCATAATATCTACATCAAAATATTTTGTCCATCCATGATCTTCGATTAATTTTTCATACATTATTTTTCTGGTTTTATTTAATAATTATATATCACTTAGAGTTAGATTTAAGTCAATAGTTTTTTATTTATTTTTAAACTATGCTTGTTGAAGATTTTTTTGAAATGCCCTTATAGAAATATCCTCTATTATTCCAATACAAATCATTATTATTGGTGATATTGGATTAATAATTAGAAACATTAATATAATTAAAATAGTTAAAAGTATTACCAATTTACTAACATTAGGCATTTTCATTTTATTTTTAATTCTTTTTGACATCCAAAATAAACTTGTTTTTATTAACATATATAATTCTCTAAAAGCTACAAGCGTTATAAATCCAATATATAAATCTGTAAGAACTTCTTCTCTAGTCGAAAATAAGTCAAATTTTAATATTACTCTTTGTCTTCTTGTTAATAAGTTTAATAATTTTAAATCTTTAAACGTAATTATTTCATATTTATTTTTTACTTCATCACAAAAGAAAAGTTTACATGTCAAATTTTTGCTTGGGCAACCTGTACTAGTTTGTAATCTGCAAACTCTACAACATCCATTTTTCTCTTTTAAATCATGTTTTCTTTGGACTACACATTGATTACATTCAAAACCACATATGGTTTCGCCTTCAAATTTCTTGTCAATCTGTTCACATGATTTATCATATATATATGCTATTCTTTGTAGTCTTGTTTTTTTATTTAAGACTTCTATTATATCTTTTATTTCTTGATTTTCGCCATTATATATGAATTCTGTATTTTTATATATAATTTTTTTATATTTTTTGTACAATTTGTACATATCATCTAAATTTTCTGTATTTATTATTATTTGCTTCTTTTTCATTACTCCATCCCCAAATACTACTTTTTAACTAGATCTTTTAAATTTTCATAATAATATATATTTTCTGTCATATTGTGTCCCTTTATTTTTCTTGTTACAACTTCAATTAATTTTCCGCCCATATGTTTATAAAAATTATTTGCTGGATTATTTACTAAGCAACCAATAACCATGCTATTAAATCCTAAAGCAATTAGCTCTTTTACGTCATGATAAAAAAGCATTTTTCCATATCCATTTTTCTTAACCTTATTTAATAAATATAATGAATATATTTCTCCAATATCTCCATATTTTTCTTCTGTTGCTTTACCTATTCCAGTCATTCCAACTGCTTTATCATTTACTTTAAGCACAAATTTCTTGATATTATTCTTTTTATCACTATCAAATTTATTAATTTGCTTTTGTATAGAATTTTCTACATTATTTACCACTTCATCTAAAATAGAATCATCTATTAGTCCTTTGTATGATTCCTGCCAAGCTGCAGTATTTACTTTAACATACTCTGGAATATCTTCAATTGTTATTTCCTTTATTTCTACTTTATCCATATGAAACTCCTTAAATTTTATCTTTATCAATTAAATCATATCTTTTAAAAATAGTAATTATCATACTATATACAAGTTTTTTTCCTAATAGTTCTCTAAATTTTGTAGTTTTGCTTTTTCCTTCATTTCTTAGTTTTTCTAATTCTTCTCCAAGTATCTTATAGTTATTAATAATGTCAGCTAAAGCCTTTTCAAAACGCTCTAATCTATCCAAGCTTATTCCTCCTCTTTCCATTTAAATGTATCTATAATTTTTTGTGCTGCATTATCTGTTTCTGTTGAATTACCAAAAGTGGTCTCATGTACTAAAACATATTTATACTCTCCTATAATATAATATTGTGTAGTAGTAGTATTTCCATCTTTTATACTAAAAGTATAAACAAGATATCCATTTTTTGTATTTGAACCATTGGCATTTAGTTTAACATCTTCGTTTCTTCCTATTTGCATAGAAAGTTGTTTTAAGATAGCCATTCTAAATTTTTCGTGTTCGCTTTCTGAATATTTATTAGTTCCTTCATTTACAGAAATATTATTTGGTCTATTTTCATTTTCCTCGCCTTCTTTTACATAGAAAAATTTACTATTTGTAGAATGTGCTACACTTTCTACCCAATCGGCGGGAATTTCATATGTACCAAAATCTTTTTCTATTAATGTTCCTGGTATATTTTCTAGCATATTATTTACTATTTCTAAAAACTTATTTGATAACTCCTCATTTGCAAATATAATGTTTTCCTCTTCAATTTTCCAACTATTCTTATTAGTTACTAAAAAATCAATTACGGAGTTATAACTATCTAATATAGTTATAATTCCATCTATATTATGTTCTACAGTATTATCTTTACTCTCCTCTGGATTTCCTATTAATTCTTGCTTATAAAACTTCACATAATAACTATCTAAATTTTTATTATTTATATAAGACATTATAGTTTCTTCCGCAAATAATTCTTTATATCTATTTTTTTGTTCTTGTAACTCTTTCTTTGTATTTTCGATATACTCCTTTGTTGTAACAAATTCTGGTCCATCATTTTTATAATTATCTATCGTTAAGATTTTTTCTAGCTTTTCATCGTTCAAGATTTGAGAAATTTTTGTTATATTCTGGAATCTAGCTGTTAAATATTCTTTTAAAGCTTCTTCTACTTTTAAATATTCTCCAGTCGAAATTTTTCTAGTAAGCATTTCGTTAATTTTCTCCGCATCCAAATTTTCCGCATTAGTTAATTTCTTTATTTCTTTACATTCTGATATTAATTCACTCTCTTGTTTAAAGTCATGATATAATCCAATCCCAATTGCAATTACTCCAGCTATTAATACAAGAGCAGTTATAACTGCAAATGTTATAATAAATCTTTTTTTCATAAAACTTCCCCTTTTATTTATATATATTTCATACTATTTAATAAATCTTATATAATCTTCTTTACGTGGTTTTGCTTCACTTTTTTCTTCTGGATAACCTAAAACGCAATGTCCAATGCCCACATAATTTTCTGGTATATTCCATTCTTTTAACAATTCTTTTCCTTCGTCTGTTTCGAATTCCTCTTTTGCTCTATGTATCCAGCAAGAACCTAGTCCTATACTATATGCAGCATTCATCAAATTTCCTAATACTAAACTTCCATCTTCCTTATAAGTTCCTATATTCTTATCTGTAAGTACAATTAAAACTGTTGGAGCTCCATAAAAGGGATCTTTATCTGTTCCCATAATCTTAGCATTTAATTTTGAAAGTTTTTCTACTTTTTCTTTATTTTGAAGTACTAATATAATTGGAGATTGTCTTCCCATACCCGTTGGAGCATACTCTCCTGCTTTCAAAACACTATTTAATTCCTCTTCTTTTATCTGAGTTGTTGAATATTTTCTGCAACTTCTTCTTTCTATTAAATTTTTAATAGTTTCATTCATAACATCTTCTCCTTTCATACTATAAAATTTCTTTAATCCATTTTTTCACATTTTGTATGTCTTTCTCGTCTGGGTGTGTTAATGCTTTATCAAAATTTTCTACACTAACTTTTAATCTTTTATCATCTGGATGTTCCTTAATTAAATCTACATATCTATCTCTTATCTGCATTGGCATCTTGCCTTGGCAGAAAAATTTTCCTAATATTTTATTTGAATCATAGATATTTGTTTTTATCCTTTCAAACAATTTTTCATAGTATTCTTCTGATCCACCAAATCCTGCTGTTCCAAAATATGCAACTTTAGCATTTTTTATATTTTGCATAAATTCTGCAATCTCTGTAGCACACATTCCCTTATCTGTCCATGAACCTATTATATATAAATCTGCTTGTATATTTGCTTTGGGCTCTCCAAAATAAACAAGTTGATTTTTAGGAATTTCTTCTTTTATTGCTTCTGCTAAAAGTTTCGTATTTCCTGTAATACTTTTATATACTATTGCTATTTTCATTACCATGCCTCCTAATTCATCAAAAAGTCTAATACATTCATTCCAGTTGATGTATCTTGTCTATATAGCTCTGTATATCCGCATTTAGTACATGATACTGTAATAAATTTTTTGTTTTGTACATCAAATATTTTAGCAAAATTTCCACCTGTTGCTTGAAATTGGTCTTTCTCAAATTCTTCATTTCCACATTTAGGACATTTCCAATTAGCCATAATAATCACTCCTTTTTATAAAATAATTGTACTAATATCTTTTAATTAAATCAATTCTTTTTTATATTTATTAATTAAATGTATAAAAAACAAAGCAAGGAAGCGACAATAAAATGTCATCCCCCTTGCTTTTCTTAGGTTATACTTATATACAAAATCGTAGACCTTGCATACAAGTAATTGGCTTGGCTATCTATTTATTCTGGTTATTTCCATGTATTTTTGTAACACAGGAAATCTTTGACCTTCTAGTTCGAAGAGCCACTCTCCTAAGTTGTCACTATAAAAAGCACTTGTTACCTTATATTCTTTTTTAAATTCAAGTGCTTCCACTACATTAAGTGTTCCTTCTTCTACCAGAGAATCTTTTGTAAGACCCGCATCAACAACTGCATACACATCGATTTTCGCAAATATGTTTTCATTACTGTAAATATCGGACACGTAAAACCATTGGGCTTCAAATGGTTTTTGGTATCTTACTAGTTTATAATATAAACCATAAGAATCGGTTGCCACCTCTTTTACATCATATTGCTTCCGTGAATCAAGTTTTAATGGGTTACCTCTTTTTTTGGCTTTTGTATCCTTCTTATTGAATTCGTTTTCCAGCTTTTCACCATCTAGTATAACCTTCATAACTTTTTACCTGTGAGCGAGCAATGCTCGACCTCTCCTTTCTTGTTTTTCAACATTTTTTGTTTGATTATATCACTTTCATACAAATTGCACAATAACAATTATTATACAAAAATGCATCAATATCAATAATTTTTTAATATTATTCAATCTCATCATTGCATTCTTCAAATTGAGAATTATATAGTCCTGCATAGAATCCATCTTTTGCAAGTAGTTCTTCATGTGTTCCTTGTTCTACAATATCACCATGGTTCATAACCAAAATTAAATCCGCATTTTTAATTGTAGAAAGTCTATGTGCAATAATAAAACTTGTTCTACCTTTCATTAAATTATCCATTGCTGATTGAATTTGTTGCTCTGTTCTTGTATCTATTGAACTTGTAGCTTCATCTAAAATTAATATCTTAGGATTTGCTAAAATAACTCTCGCAATTGTTAATAATTGTTTTTGACCTGCAGAAACATTACTTGTTTCCTCATTTAAATCTGATTTATATCCTTTAGGTAATGTTTTTATAAAGTGATGTACATGTGCAGCTTTAGCAGCTTCTATTACTTCACTATCTGTTGCATCTGGATTACCATATTTGATATTATCTTCTACACTACCACTAAATAACCATGTGTCTTGTAATACCATTCCAAACATTTTTCTTAAGTTTCCTCTTTCGAAATCTTTTACATTATGTCCGTCAACAGAAATTGAACCAGAATTTACATCATAAAATCTCATTAACAATTTAACCATTGTTGTCTTTCCTGCACCTGTAGGTCCGACAATAGCAATTTTTTGTCCATCTTTTACGTTTGCACAAAAATCGTTGATAATTGTTTTGTTTGGATCATATCCAAAATTAACATGGTCGAATATAACATTTCCTTTTAACTTACTTGTATCTATATTTCCTTTTGCAGTTTCTAATTCTTCTGGCTCTTCTAAGAATTCAAAAACCCTTTCTGCAGCAGCAATCATAGATTGTAATGTACCAGAAATTTGTGCAATTTGTGTAATTGGCTGAACAAATTGTCTATTATATTGAATAAAACTTTGTATATCACCTACAGCAATTTTTCCTTGAATTGTTAAATATCCGCCTAAAATTGCAACTGCAACATATCCAACATTACCAATAAAGTTTGTTACAGGATGTATTAAACCAGATAAGAATTGTGATTTCCATGCTGATTTATATAAAACATCATTTGCCCTCATAAATGTATCTGTAGCTTTTTCTTCTCCATTAAAAGCTTTTACTATTGTGTGTCCACCATAAACTTCCTCTACTTGACCATTAACATGGCCCAAATAATCTTGTTGTGCTTTGAAGTATTTTTGTGAATGTTTTACTATTAAGAAACTTAGAAATGCCGTTACAGGTAATATTACTAATGAAACAATAGTCATAAGCCAACTAATAGAAAACATCATAATCAAAATACCAATAATCGTACAAATAGAAGTTATAATTTGTGTAACACTTTGGTTCAAGTTTTGTGATACTGTATCTATATCATTTGTAATTATAGATAATACTTCTCCATGTGTTCTTTTATCAAAATATTTCATTGGTAGTTTATTAATTTTATGTACTAAATCGTTACGCATTTTATATGTAATTTTTTGTGTTACTGTAGTCATTGTAAATCCTTGTATTAAAGAGAACAACGCACTTACAGCATATAGTCCTAATAATGTAAGAAGTATTTGCCCAATTTTTCCAAAATCAATTCCAGAGCCTCCGGATAATTTATCTACAATACCATTAAAAATCTCTGTTGTAGCATTACCCAGAATTTTTGGTCCTATAATAGAAAATATTGTACTTCCAACTGCAAATAAAATAACTATTATAATTGGTATTTTATATTGTGCCAAATAATTCTTTAATAGCTTCTTAGTAGTTCCTTTAAAATCTTTTGGTTTTTCAACTACTCTACCTCCTCTTCTTCCTCCCATTGGAGGTCTAACATTTTTATTCTCTGCCATTTTCCAATTCCTCCTTTGAAAGTTGTGATAAAGCTATTTGCTGATAAGTCTCACACGTTTTCATTAATTCTTCATGTGTTCCTTTTCCTACAATTTTACCTTCATCTAATACTATTATTTGGTCTGCATTCATAATTGTACTAATTCTTTGTGCAACTATTATTACAGTCTTATCCTTTGTACGTTTTGCAAGTTCTTCTCTTAAAATCTTATCTGTCTTTAAGTCTAATGCAGAAAAACTATCATCAAATACAAATATTTCTGGATCTATTGCAATAGCTCTTGCTATTGATAAACGTTGTTTTTGTCCTCCAGATACATTTCCACCACCTTGTGCGATTGGCTCATTGTATTTATCTGGTTTTGTATTTATAAATTCTTCTGCCTGCGCAATTTGTGCAGCTTCTATCATTTTTTCATCTGGAATATTTTCATCTCCATATTTTATGTTAGATTCAATTGTTCCAGAGAATAAAACTCCTTTTTGTGGTACAAAACCAATTCTTTTTCTTAATTCCTTTTGATTTGCATCTTTAATATTTATTCCATCTACAAGTAATTCTCCACCTGTTACATCATAAAATCTTGGGATTAAATTTACTATTGTAGATTTACCACTACCAGTACTTCCAATTAAAGCTGTAGTCTCACCAGGTTTTGCAGTAAAGGTTATATCAGATATAACTTCTGTATCTGCATCTGGATAGTGGAATGAAACATCTTTAAATTCTACATATCCTTTTTTGTCTTCTTTAAATTCTTTTGTTTTATCTTTATCCTTAATTTTTGGATCTGTTTCTAGTACTTCGTTTATACGTCCAGCAGATACCATAGCTCTTGGTAACATTATAGATATCATAGAAATCATTAAGAATGCCATTACTATTTGCATTGTATATTGAATAAATGCCATTACATCACCAACTTGCATTAATCCATCATTTACATTATGACCTCCAACCCACACAATAAGAACTGTTATGCAGTTCATAACAAGCATTAGTGCTGGCATCATTATCGTCATTGCTCTGTTTACGAAAACTTGAGTTTTCATTAAATCTAGGTTTGCTTTGCCAAATCTTTTTTCTTCTCTTTCTTCTGTATTAAACGCACGTATTACTTGGCTTCCTGTTAATATTTCACGAGATACTAAGTTTAGTTTATCTACTAATTTTTGTAATATTTTAAATTTAGGTAATGCTACAATCATCAATGTAAGAACAATTATTATTATACAAACAACTGCTAAGCCAATTATCCATGCCATTGATGCATCACTATTAAATAATACTCTTATAAATCCACCTATTGCTATAATTGGTGCATAAACAATTACTCTAAATAAAATTGTAAGTAACATTTGTATTTGTTGTATATCATTAGTTGTACGTGTTATCAATGATGCTGTAGAAAATCCATTAAATTCTTCTGTAGAAAAGCTTAATACTTTTTTAAATACTTTTTCTCTTAATGTTTTACCTAATTTAGCAGCAACTCTAGAAGATAATAACATTATGGTTACAGCTGATATCATTGTAATTAATGCTATTCCTAGCATTTGTAAGCCTGTAAGTAAAATATATGAATTTTGAATGTTATCTGTATTTGCTCCTAAATATTGATATTGTAATTTAACTTCTTGTATTGCAGCTTGTTCTAACATTGAATCAGATAAATTTGCAATCATAGTATCAATCGTACTTGGTAATTTGGCTTCTATTGTATTTAAAAGTACTTCTTTTTGTTCTTCCGGCATAGCACTTATTATCTCAGCTAAAGACATATTTTCCATAACTGTTTTTTGTGCATTTGGCATATTCTCTAACATAGAACCTTTTATTTGATTAGCACTTTCTTCATTTGATGCCATTTGTTTTACAAGTAATCCATTTATTAAACTAGTATTTAATTTTCCTTTTTCTACACTACCGATATCTTTTATTTTGTATGTATTACCATCTTCTGATAATGTATACGAATTTAATATATCTTCATCATTTTCTACAAACGCTAACATTAAATCCATATCAGCTTTACTTACTTCTTCCGGTGCTTCTAGTGCTGAAAGTGCAAGTAATGGTTTAGCTATAATTTGATTTAAAGTATCTTGTTCCTCTTCGTTTATATCTTTTAATTTATATACTTCTTGATTTGCAATTTCTGGGTAGTCTTTAACATCTTTCTCGTAATGTTTGCTATCTTCTGATATTAGCTCATAATCGTTAAGTATTTTTTCATCATCAGTTGTAAATTTTAAAAGGTTATCCATTTGGCTCTTCGCTATATATTCTGGTGCAGAATTTTCTATTCCACCTTGCTGAATACCAGTATTTACAATTTTAGAAGTATATGTTGGTAAAGCTAAGTCTGTTGCAGCTTGAACACATAAAAGTATAACAATAACTAGTACAGAAATAGCAGATTCCTTTAAGTTCTTTAATACTTTCAACATTGCTTATTCTCTCCTTTTTGATTGTTTTTGAACTTTAGGGACGGAGCTTAAAGTTCATATTTTATGTACACTTTATATTGCTTTGTTTTATTATTGCAATATAAAGTTAACTATTTTGTCGTCCACTAAATTACATATTTATTTTAAAATTCCATTTTTTAAAAATTCAATTTCCTTTAAATAATCATTTCTAGCTTCATTTAAGTCTTTATATTTTAATGAAGCTACTATTCTTCTTCTCGTAATAGCAAATAGCATTTCTATTACGAGTTTAAATTCTTCTTCGTTTTTTATATTTAAAATATCTTTGTTTTTACTGTATAATTCATATAGTGTTTCTTCTATTTTGTTTCTTGTTACATCTTTCTTTATAAACATTAAATTATCACTTGTCTTAACATTTTCAAAGATTTGTCTAAAAAATTTGTTATTTTTCCTCAATTTACCTACTTGTATTAAATGATCATATACATTAATAAAAATATTTATAATATTGCCATTTTCACGCTCTATCATATCTAACAAATTCTTTTGCATATTACCAATTTTTAATGTCATAAGATAATCAAATAGATCTTGCTTGTCTTCAAAATATTGGTAAAAACTTCCTCTTGCTATTTCTGCATCTTCTACAATATTTTTTATAGAAGCTTGTTCTAAAGGAACTCTCGCAAATTCTTTGTTTGCAGATTTTAATATTTTGTTTTTCTTTTCTTCTGGCAAATTAAAGAATGTATTTGTTGGCATTTTCTCCTCCTTTCATTTGTATTATATTCATGATTCTAAAAATTTGATTATTCTACTTGGTGTCTTTTGTTTTTTTAGCTTATTTATATTAATTTCAAAATGACACTGTATCATATATTATATATGACACAGTGTCATTTGTCAATCTACGTTTTGTGAATTCTCTGTGAACATTTTTGTTAAATAACTTATGCTTTATTACACATGTTTATGTAAGATTTTGATATTATTTATAAATTATGTATACAAAATGAACTTTAAGGACCGTCCCTAAAGTTCATTTTAGCCTGAAACCAAGTCCTGGAACGTATTTCCGCGCTCTTCGAAATTTTTAAAAAATCCATAACTTGCAGCCGCTGGAGATAGTAAACAAATTGTATTTTTCTTTGTTACTTCTTTTGCTTTTTTTACTGCTTCTTCTAAATTATTTACTAAATAACATTTTTTATTGTTTCTCTTTTCTTGTAATTCTTTATATATTCTTGTCCCAGTATCTGGCATTAAAATTAAATTCTCCAAATTTTCATCTTTCATAATAAAGTCCTCTAAATTAGAATAATCTATCTGTCTGTCCATACCACCTAATATTAAGGTATTTACATTTTTTAATGCTTTTAGTCCTTCAATTGTTGTTTCTCCTATTGTAGAAATAGAATCATCATAATATGAAACGCTATCTTTGGTAGCAACATATTCTAATCTATGTGCTAAGCCCTTAAAATCCTTTAAGACTGCTTTAAACTCTTCATTTGATATTTTATATATTTCGCTACAAATATAGTATGAAACAACAATATCAAAGAAATTATGCTCACCTACCAAATTAGTTTCATCATCTAAAATTTGTATACTATTATTTTCTGTCATTATATCTCTATCTTTTATATAATCATTAACGCAGATATTATTTTTTATTTTGCTGTGAATATATTTCTTGCAAGTTTCTCCATAAATTAATATATCATCATCCTTTTGAAATTTATTAATATTAAGTTTTGCATTAATGTAATTTTCAAATGTTTTATAGTGATCTAAATGATCTGGATATAAATCCAAAATTGCCGCAATATGTGGTGAATATCGTATAAATTCTAATTGATGGCAACTAAGTTCAAACACTATTTTTGTATCTTCATTTATTTCGTTTATCACATTAAAACATGGGATTCCAATATTTCCTACTAATACAGTATTAGGATAGTATTTTTTTAAGATAGTATAAGTAAGACTAGATGTTGTACTTTTCCCTTTAGTTCCAGTTATTCCTATTATCTGACTAGCTAATATTTTTATAAATTCTTCGGTTTGTGAAGTCAATTTATTAATATCTATTATAGCCCTATCTGCAACTATTCCTGGACTTTTAAATATCAAATCATATTCATTCAACTCTTCTGGCCTACTTATTTTTTTCGTTCCCTCTATTTTTGGCAATTCTTTCTGGTCTAAAATTCCTAACTCATTGCATTTTATATTATTGTTTTGAATAAATTGCAATGTAGAGATTCCTTCTTTTCCTAATCCCCAAATTGCTACTTTTTTATTTTCTAAATCTTGTTTAAACATGTTTAATATTGTGCTTTTCATATTATCTCACTCTTCTTTAACATTTGTTTATAATGTTCTGGTACATTGTTTTCTGGATTATAAAATTTGTCATATGTATTCTCTTTGTTTATGTATTCTTCATATTTTTTAGTCGTCTTATAATATTTATATAATAATGGTAATTCCTCATTATTTGCTTCATATTTTTTTATAGTTTCACAAATTGCTGTATTTACCTCATCTCTTGATCCTACACACTCAAAAGGTTTATTCTTTTGTATTCCAGAAAGCATTTCCATTGTTTCTTTTAAACTTTCTTTTTCTAATAAATCTTCTCCAAAAATTTTTATCATATCTTGTTTATTCATAAATGGTGATAAAATTATATATACAAATAAACATTTTGGGCAGTTTGCACACCACTTGTTTTCTTTACTTCCTGCATTACAACTTTTAAAAATGCTATAAAATTCAGATAATTTAGCAAAATGTTTTGCAATTTGATATTCACTTATTGGTCTTAATAAACTAAAATATTCTATTCCATCTAATATATTTTCTTTAACATATTCATTAAAATCTTGTTCAAACTCATAGCTTTTAGAATATTGATGATTTACTTCCTCTTCATATATTGTAGATTCATTTGCACTTGCTTCATTTGATAATACTATGTATTTTTTCTTATTTAAATATGCTACTATAAGTGCTGAAAATGCTACTATAGATGAAAATGGGGTATGACCATTTAAATATCCTTGTTTATTAAGTTCTAACATATTTTTATCTAAAGTTCTTTTTACATAACATCTTTTATTCTCCCCATATCCAGCAGTCTCTGCTGTTTCTTCTGTTGCTCCTCTTGGGTTTATTACATAACACATGTTGTTTGCAAAATCATCTTTAATTACATTTAAAGTTACTATAGAATCTTTACCTCCACCTATTGGAACTAAAGCACCAGTAAATTCATCACTTATATTAATTTCTGATTTTAATAGTTTATTTGTTCCAGCTGTAATATTCATAAATTCATCTATATTTGTTTTTATATTGTTTTTATAGAAGAATTCACCAAGTCCATAGAAATATAACTTTTTCCACCAATCGATTTGTTTTTGACTTAAATATATATTTTTTACAGTTACATGAGGTGCGCAAGTTATTTTCCAATAACTTACAAGCTCAACCATTCCTAAATTAAAAACCATATTTTCTAATAATTCTTTGTTAGGAATATTGTTTTTAGATTTATCCATTTTTGGAATTGTCCATGTTGGATTAAATTTTGAAAGTCCTTTTATTTCAAATTCATAAGTTATTTTATATTCATTCTCGTTTTCTTCTATTTTATACCAGTTATATGAAAATTCTGGATATTTTTCTCTTAATTCTAAAAAGTTCATTTTTGTCTCCTTTCAGGATTTTAGCAGGGATTTGGGACGTTCCGGGATTTGGGGACGTTCCTTAAATCCCTTTTTTCTATACTATGCTATTATATTGTAATTGCTTTGTAAAAGCAACTATTTTAAATAGTTGAAAATTAAAAATGTCCTTCATCTAAAAGGACATCTCTTTCTTTAAATTATCTTTATAAATTTATTTTTTCCAAATTGTAATATCTTTTCTTTTGGTTTTAGAATAATTGATATGTCTTCGATAATCTCACCATCCACTTTTACACCTCTACCTATTACCATTCTTTTTGCTTCACTTTTAGAAGGTGCAAATCCAACTTTTACAAGTAAATCACAGATATTTATTTCATCATTATTTTCGATATTAAATTCTTTTATATCTTCTGGAATGCCACCTTTAGCGATTTGATTATATCTTTCTTCTGCAACAGCAATCTTATCTTCCCCATGATACATTCTAACAATTTCTTCTGCATAGCTTTTATGAGCTTTTACTATATCCTCTCTAATTAAATTTTCCGCCTCTTTTAAGTCTATATCTGTTGTAAGTCTAAAATATTCCATTAATACCTCATCTGGAATTTTCATGGCCTTTTCATACATTACCTCTGGACTTTCATCAATTCCAATATAATTATCTAATGATTTGCTCATTTTTTCTTTTCCATCTAATCCAACTAATAATGGGAATGTTAAAACAACTTGTCTTTCTTGCCCATAATCTTTTTGAAGCTCTCTACCGACTAAAAGGTTAAAAGTTTGATCTGTTCCACCAATTTCTATATCAGCATTTAATGCTACAGAATCATAACCTTGCATTAATGGATACAAAAGCTCATGCATAGATAGTGGTAAATTGTTTTCATATCTATTTTTAAAATCATCTCTTTCTAGAATTCTTGCAACTGTGTATTTGCTTGTTAATTCTATAATATCTTTAAAATTCATCTTAGAAAGCCATTCTGAATTGTATGCAATTCTTGTTTTATCTTTATCTAATATTTTCGTAACTTGTTTTAAGTATGTCTCTCCAGCTTTTCTTGTTTGTTCAAATGTTAAAGCTGGTCTTGTTTTACTTTTACCAGATGGATCTCCAATCATTCCAGTAAAATCACCTATAACAAATACAACTTCATGTCCCATTTCTTGAAATGTCTTTAATGCTCTTAATACAACTGTATGACCTAAATGTAAATCTGGTCTTGATGGGTCTGCTCCTAATTTTATTGTAAGTTTTCTTCCACTTTTTAATTTTTGTTCTAATTCTTCTACCGAAAATATATCTACTGCTTTTCTCTTTATTTTTTCTAATCCATTATCCATATTAATATTCTCCTTACTATTTTAGTTTTTTGATTATATTATATGAATTTTCGTAGAAGAACCCATCGATTATTGTTTTCATTCTAAACGATTGGGTCATAGCATCACCTCCTAAAAATTCGAAAAGACACATCTCCTTAAAGGACGATGTGTCTCGTGGTACCACCTTTATTTACAATTTTTAATTGCCTCTTTACAGCTTATCGTAGCTACACGTTAATTACTATAAGAAATGTAATTCGTAAATTTATATACTAGCAATTTCCACCAACCATTGCTTCTCTATAAGTTATTATAAATTACTACTTGGTTTCTTTTTAAAACATAATTAAATTCAATTGTATTACTATTATACCTGCTGTTACCAATATTTGCAAGTATTATTTTATCATTTTATTTATACTATAGGGATTTAAGGAACGTCCCCAAATCCCTATTGCTAATTTTTATAAAAATTTCTTTAGTTGTTCTACATTATTTTCTTGGAATGTTACAAAGTTGTTTAATAAGTCTTTTACGTCTTTTGATGCTTGATCTGCATCATTATTCATTAGTTTTCTTCCTTCTATTATTCCCATTGTTGTTCCTTCTATCATTATTTCTGCTATATGTGATGGGCTCTTGTCTGCCATTGTATTCATTTGTACTCCTGTCCATCCCATTATTGTATTCATAACGTTTTTGTCTTCTGGTATTTCTCCGTAGTTTTCATATAATTTGTTTACTCTATCCATTACTTGTCCATATTGTGTGTATTGGAAACTTAAGTTATCTTTTAATTTATTATCATCTAATTTTTCTGCAACAAAGGATATCGAATCCATTCCCATTTTTGTGGCTTTATGAATTTCTTTTAATATTTTTAAATTTTTCTCTTCCATATTTTTTACCTCCTTTGTTTATTGTTTCTATTTTTATTTGTTTTATACTTCATGTAGCTAATAATTATGTATCGACTACACCTCAATGCAATTTACATAATTTTTGAATTTTAAGTTCCGTCCCTAAAGTTCAAAAAAAAACACAGAAGCAACTGGAAAAATGTATTCCATATTGCTTCTGTGTCTTTGGTACAGCTTAGACAAAACTTTAAGCAAAAAAGTTTTTCTTTTTTGCTTCACGCCTTACATGAAGCTGTTTGAAAAAAGCTCTCGTTTCAGGACTGTCATTGTGTTTAATAGACCTCTCTTCAATTTTTTCGAAGGTCTCATCATCACAGATGCTCTGAGTTATAGCTTTTTTCAGTAGAATATCCACTGTCTTTTTCGCTATGTCATATCTTATTGCCAAGTCCTCTTTACTTTTATCAGTTTCTTCTGCAAAAGCAAGTGCTAATTCTTTTATCCTTTCTTCGGAAAAACTAAAGACTTGATGTTCTACGCGTTTTCGTCGAAGTTCTGCATAATGTGTTTGGGCAGAAAATGTCTGACCATCTGGTGAGTGTCTTCTCTGATTTGCAAGCGCCCGCTTTTCCATCCGGTTAACTGTTGCTTCGCTCACCAGACTATGCACTACTGCATAATCTAGGAGTTCGCTGATTAGCTTTACTGTCATATCATTATCCTTTGCTAAATCAGTCTTCGTAATGCCAGCAACCTCTCTATCAGCATATGCTTCTGCTATCTCCGTGGCAAGATCATTTAATTCCCGAACAGACATTGTCCGTTCGAGGTCTTTAAAATATTTCCACATACTGTACCTCCATAGTATTATTTTAACAGTTACTACCGTTATTATTTTAACATATTTAGCTGATTAAGTCTACATAATTTGGATGCTTTACTAAATATTTCTATTTAATATGTACTTTCCCGCAAATTCTTCTTTTAAAATATCCATACTAATCCTGTCATAATATTTTCCATCAATAAATTCACTTTTTCTTCTACGACCACATTCTTTAAAGCCACATTTTTTATAGCACGCTATCGCTCTTTCATTAAATTCTACAACATCTAATTTTATATTATTTAAATTCAAATAATTAAATCCATAGTCCAAAATTAGATTAATTGCCTCTGTTCCATAACCCTTTTCTCTTTCTTCTACATCTCCTATAAAAATTCCTAAAGTTCCTCTTTTATTTAGATGATCTATATTTTCTATTCCTACTGTACCTATTAATTTATCTTCTGATAATGTTATAATATTAAGTGTTGCTTCATCATCTATATGAGTTTCTAAATATTCTCTTTCTTTTTCTAACGTCATTATCTTTCCACTCTTGCCAAAATAATCTGTAGTCCTAAAATCATTTAACCATTCTGCATACTTTTCTGCATCTTCTATTGTCTTTGGAGCTAAATAAATATTCTTTCCAATTAATTTTTTATAATACATCTTTATCACCTCTTAATATTTTTAAATATTTTGTTGTAAATTTTGTTAGTTCATCTAAATATTTCTTATTTTTTCCTTTTTCTATAATCTTATTTGCAACTCTATAAGCCATTTCGTATTCTTCTTTACTTACTTCTTTTCTATCATATGCACTTTTTAATTCATCTTCATCTAATATATGTATTCTTCCATCTGGCACTATTACTACATCTAAATAAAGGTCATCCTCATATGGAATTCCATTCTCTTCTCCTAGTTCTTTTGCAATATCAAAATACCATTCAGCTATATTATCATTCTCATCAAACATTGTAGTAATACAATAATTTTCACCATCTGGATATATTTCTAGCCAATTGTAATTGTTAGCTAAAATGCACCTTTGTTCTACATCTATTCGCCATTCTTTTCTAACTTTTTTTATTGTTAACAAAGATATATTCCCTTTAAATTCATAATTATCTATTCTTAAATTTTTAAAATCACTTTCTAATATATGGTTAGCTTTATTTCTACCATCTGCATATCTCTTTTTTAAAGTTATCCAATATCTTTGTACTATTTTATTATCTTCAATCACTTCATTTTCTAATTTACCACCATTTTTTATAATTGTTCTAGCAAATGCTAAATTGTTTTTATTACAAGTCATTAGAACATTTCCTATACCTAATTTTTTAGCCTCTTTAAGCGCTAAAGCTATCATTTTTGTACTATAGCCCTTATTTCTTTCCGAAGGTCTTATGGAATCTCCAATATGTCCTCCAAAATTTAATAAATAATCATTTAATTTACATCTTATTTGAATTATTCCTATTAATCTTTGATCTTGCTTTCTAAAGGCTAAATATAATACTGATGGAACTCTTCCTCTTGCTTTACTTTTTTCTTCTGAAAGATCATCATTAATTTTTTGCATCCAAGCTTCAAATGTTTCTTCTCTTTCTAATCCTCCACCACCAGGTATATTATTTTCATTATTTTGTATAAATTCTTCTTTAAATTCTTCTATTTGTTCTTTATATTCTTTTGATGGAAATATTAATTCTAATTCATCTTCCATTGTAAATTTTCTCCTATAATTTAAACTTTTCTTGTATTATTTTTGCTGTATCTTTCGCCGAGATATTTGTGTTATTTATTTTTATATAATTTTCGTATTTTACTTCTCCTTCATATGAATTTAGTCTATGCTTATCTACAGATTTTAATAATTCCTTCTCACTAAATTCTAAATCCCTTTTAGTAGGTTTATTTTTTAGTCTATTTTCGGTCTTATTTCTTTTTAGCCTTTCTTCTAAAGTTGTTTCTAGTTCAACAACATAAAATTCACCATTTTCTTTATCATATATATCTTTTATTCGTTGTACCCAATCCCAATCTTCTTGTCTTTCGAAAGCCCACATTAAAGTAAATATCATTCCTTTTAAATCACTTTTTGCAACTTCCTCAAAGATTGAAAATCTAAACAAATCTGTTAAACGTTCTCTTTGCTCTGACTTAAATTCGAAAAACTTTAATGGTAAATCTATCGTTTCATGGTTATGCATAAATTTTAACCCTGTCAATTTTGCAAGCTCTTGACCAACTGTCATTTTGCCTACAGCTTGTGGTCCACATATTAATACAAATTTAGCCATAGTTATTCCTCCTTTATACTTCTAATCATTTTATAATGAGTATCTGTTTCGTCATATACTTCAAATCCAACTTTTTCATATAATTTCTTAGCAGGATTTTCTTTAAATACTTGTAATACAGTATCTACATTACTTTTTTTATCTACTAATAATTGTTCCTTCAAAATTTGTGTTCCAATTCTACTTCCTTGGTAGACTTTATCTATGTAAAATAGATCTATAAAATCGTCTCCATCCTCATTAATATAATTTGTAAACATACCTATTGGTCTATCATTATAAATTATTACTTTTATGTAATTTCTTTTTTCTCTTATAAAGTTTTTAAAAAATTCTACCTGAAATTCATCTTCCCAAGGACCATATATTTTTTCTACATACCATTTAAAGCATTCTTTTTTTGTCTGATATAAATAGTCAAAATATTCATCTCTATATTCTTTAAATTTATATATCGAAAGTTGCATTGGTAAAAATCTTATTCCATCAACAGTTTGCTCTTTTCCAGTATCTTTAAATCCAATTTTATGATAAAAGCCTATTGCAAATGGTGCTGAATTTACTGTTATATTATAATTATCCTCATCTTTTTCTTGGCAATAATTTTTTACTATATTCATTAATTCTGTTCCGATTCCTTTTTTATGATATTTTTTATCTACAAATAACATTGCAACATGAGAATAATCTCTTATACAAACCATTCCAATTATTTGTTCTTCTACTTTTGCCACAAAAATTTTAAAATTATCCTTTAATTGTTCTAAGATACTATCATAATCAATAAACTTATAAAAATTAGTTACTCCTTCGTCTGTATAATCTGGTGCTTCAAATTCATCAAAAACTCTTTTTACCAATTCTAACGTTTCCTTTAGCTCCTCTTCTTTCATCTCTTCATATCTCATAATTATTATCCCCTTTTATAAATATATCTCTATTTTAGTATATTATATCTTTTAATATATAAGAAAAAAAGCCTTACAAAGAAATCTTTAAGACTCCTTTGTAAGACTCGAATTATTTCTTATCTAATCTTACTTTAAGTGTAAGTAATTTTTTATTACCCTTTACCGCTCAAGTTTATACTCTTAGGTAAACTCTTAAAACATAGTTCTATTTTAGCATCTAATTTAAATTACGTCAACCTGTTTTTCTTTTTCTTCAATTATATTTTCTAAAAATCTAGCAGCATCTCGTACACAATCATTGCATTCTCTTAAGACTTTTCCTGTTCCTATTCCTTTTAGTTCTCTACAAATAACTGTAGTATTTTGAGCTTTAAATTCCTGCATAATTTTTCTTATATCTTGATTCGTTTTTAATCTCTGCTTATTCATCATTCCTAAAACAACACCTGCTCCAACTATTGCACCACAAGTTCCTTCTAGTGTTCCCATGCCAGTACCAAAAGCTTGGCATATATTAAACATTGTTTCTTCATCAATTCCTGCATAATCACAATAAGTACAAGCTACTGCCTGTGCACAATTATACCCTTTTTTCTTTTTATTAACTGCTTCTTCAATTCTTGACTCCATATTTTATCCTCCTTGCTAAATTTTTCTTAATTTTGCTATAAAAAATCCTTCTGTTTCTTTATTAGGCAATATTTTTATTGCTTTTTCTAACCCTAAATTCGTACCAAGTTTGTCTCCTGGTATTGCGCTTTTTATATTTAAGTCTATATCCATCATTTTTAAACTTAAATTCTCCAATGCCCATTTTAAAATATTTTCATTCTCTTCTAAGTTTAATGTACATGTAGAATATACCATTATTCCACTTGGCTTTAATGCATTATACCCACTTTTTATAAGTTTTCTTTGTAGTTTTGAAAGTTCTTTTACTGTTTTCATTGACCAATTTCGATATGTACCTGCTATTTCTGCAATAAATCTACCTTCTCCACTACATGGTGTATCTAATAAAACTCTATCAAAGTTTTTAGGATATTTCTCTCCTAATTTTTCGCCATATCCATTTATTACTTCTACATTTGTTGCTCCTTGATTGTTTAAATTAAATTTTAAACGTTCACATCTTATCTTGTCCAATTCATTTGCAATAATATGCCCTGTATTATTCATCATTGCAGAGATTTGTGTTGTTTTACTTCCTGGTGCTGATGCCATATCCAATATTTGCTCATTTTCTTTCGCATCTAGCACTAGTGGTGGAATCATACTAGACAAGCTTTGCAAATAAATATATCCCTTTTCGTAGATATCTAGCTTTTGAATATCCTTTTCGGTTGCATTTTTTATTACTAATGCATCGCTTAAAAAACTCACTCTTTCGAACTTGATATTTATCTCTCTAAAATATCTCATTAGATCTTGAATATTATATTTTAATGTATTTACACGCAAAGTAGTATTCCTTTTTCCTGCCATTCCAGCTAAAATTTTATCTGCGACTAGTGGTGAATGCAAATTATATAATTCTTCTATAAAATCTCTTGGTAACCTCTTTTTTACCTCCATTACTGAAAGCATTAATTTTCTCTCCTTTTTTCTATTTTAACTTTTATACAAATTCCTTAGTAAGCTTATTTCTTTTGCATATCCTGTTAAATCATTTGGTGTTTCTAAATAAAAAGGCAAATCTCTTAGCACAGGATGATTTATAATTTTTTCAAAATTTGTAATTCCTATTGTACCTTCTCCTATCTTTTGATGTCTATCTTTATGACTTCCTAATTCATTCATACTATCATTTAAATGTATTGCTTTTAAATATTCTAAACCTATAATTTTATCAAATTCATTTAATACTTTATCAATATCACTTACATCATATCCTGCATCATTTATATGGCAAGTATCAAGGCAAATTCCTAATTTTTCTTTTAAGCTAACTTTATCTATTATTGTCTTTATTTCTTCAAAATTTCTTCCTATCTCTGTACCTTTCCCTGCCATTGTCTCTAACAACACTGTGGTAGATTGATTTTTGGTAAGTACTTCATTTAAAGCTTTTGCAATATATTCTATACCTTGTTCTACTCCTTGCCCAACATGACTTCCTGGATGAAAATTGTACATATTTCCTGGAAGATATTCCATTCTTTCTAAATCTTCTTTCATCATGTTTTTAGCAAATTCGCGAATATCTTCTTTATCTGAACACAAATTCATTGTATATGGTGCATGCGCTAGTATCTTAGCAAATTGATTTTTTTTCATAATTTCTAATAAATTATTTATATCTTCTATATTTAATTCTTTTATTTTTCCGCCTCTAGGATTTCTTGTAAAAAACTGAAAAGTATTAGCATCAATTTTTAGTGCTTCCTTTCCCATATTTTCATATCCTTTAGAAATTGATAAGTGACAACCTATATTTAACATTTTTCCTCCTAACATTAATTTTTATTAATAATAATGTGACATTATTATACAAAAATTTATTTAATTTTGCAAAAAACTTGTATTATGCGAAATATGCTTATATAATGGCATTGTAGCAAAACGGTTGATTAGCATATAAAGGATAGTTTCCTTTTGCTGGTCTTGTAGTTTTAGAAGGGAGGTAGTTCTTAATTTTTTAAGAACTAAATGTTATGAAAAATTCTAAATCGCCACCCAAAGAATTAATTGCTGTATCTAAGAATGGTTTTAAAGTTTATTCTCGGTATGGAATTAGGCTTGATAAACATGTTACATTAGATATGGTAAAAGAAGTTATCGAAAGTTCATATTTGTATCAGGATATGGAGCGAATCTCTTCACTCATTCCTTATGAGCTTTCTGGCAAAGGACACAAGAGACGCCTTGTTTTGGCACTTATAAAATATAATGATTCCTACGAAGTTTCAAAGGCTTTCTGGAAACGGAATCTTAAATTTATAGGACATGCTAAGAATTTTTACCCCGTATACTTCACAAGAGATTTCTATTGCAATATTAACAGCGATTTCTTAAGAAAAGTTGTTAGTCATGCAAAACTGGAATCAAAACGCGAAAATTATAGGGTAAAAACAAAATCAGTTATTGGGCATGTCGATTTTTCTCCTTTGTCATTCTACGAAGATGTGGATGACCTTATGAAGGTTGTTCGCTATGGCGAAAAGCATCCGGTCTATATGGCTTTTTCTTCTCCTCAAGAAATTCAGCGTCTTTCTATCGACTTCGAAAAGATGGCTGATATAGATGGCATATTTTATGTTATTACTAACATAAAATTTACTGGATTAGAACCTTTGCCACGTCCTTGGGAATTAGATCCAGAGGATGACTTGTACTTGGTAGCCATGAAATTTTGGCAAAAACATGCATATTGTTTTATGCCAGAAAAGATTAGGAAGAATATAACTTCATCTTAACTATTGTTTCGAACCAAACAACAATAAGCGTACTGATTATATTAAATCGGTACGCTTATTAAATATTTATAGTAAATTTATAAATCGGGAAAAAAGGAACGTCCCCCAATCCCTGTTCTATTGTGCAAAAGATGATGCTTTTGGTGGAGTCTTTCCTTTTATTACATTGTGATAATAATCATATGTCAAAACTGGTTTGTTAGTTAATATTTTTGCCTCTTCTGCCTCTAATACAAATATAGTATGTGTTCCACAATCTATTTCGTTTATTATATTTGCCTCTATATATGATGATGTAGCTTTAGTAATTACCGGAATATCATTTTTTCCCATTATATGCTCTGTTCCATCTAATTTATTAAAATCTTTACTGCTTCTAAAGCCAAATTTACCAATTAATAACATATCTGCATCTTGTGATAACACAGATATATTTACTTTCTTTGATTTTTTCATTGTTACATTAGTATCATTTTCTTTATTTACAGTTACTAATAATTTTGGCTTTTCTTCTGCTGTTGCTTGCACAACAGTATTTACAACACATCCCGCAAAATGTTCTTCATATTTTGTAGTTATAATATATAGTCCATATGATAATTTAAAAAATGCTTCTTTTTCCATTACTCTTCACCTCTTTAATCTAATTCTTTTATAAGATGTAATATCTAATTTTTCACTTAGAACGGTTATATTTTTATTGTGTTTTATAATATCTTCTTTTTCACTTTTTGGTAAATGTTTTATATAATATTCTAATTTTGAAGCTAGTTTTCTATCTTCGCTACTCCACGCTGCCTCTAACTTTTTTGCTTTATGCCTTTTAGTATATTTGGCACATTTTTCTCCTTGGGTAAAATGTTCATCCATTCTTCTTTTCAAATCAGTAGTAATCCCTGTATAAATTGAATCATCTGTACATCTTAACATATATGTATAATACATTTTAAAATCCTATCCTTCTTGCTTCATTTTTTGCTGTTAATTTTTCTGCATTTATATCATCTTCTGTTATAACCATTAAATTTTCATCATTGTCTATATTTTCCACATTTCTTGAATGCTCAATTAAAATATCTTGATATATTTGGTTTATATATCTTGCATTTCCAAAGTCCTCAACTTTTTTTGATGTCTCTATTATGCCTTCCACTTTCTTTAATGCTTCATCTGTAATTTTTAAATTATTTTTTTCAACTAATTGTTTAAAAATATCTATTAATTCTTGGCTTGTATAATCATCAAATTTTATCGTATATCCTATTCTAGATTTTAAACCTGGATTAAATTTTATAAATTTCTCCATTTGTTTTTCATATCCCGCAAAAATAACTATTAAATTATCTTTTTGGTCCTCTAGAACTTTTAATATTGTCGTCATACAATCACTTGCAAAAGAAGCATTAGAACCACTTTCAACAATTGAATATGCTTCATCTATAAATAATACTCCTCCAAAAGCTGACTTTAGTACATTATATGTTTTACCAGCTGTTTGCCCAACATATTCCGCTATTAAGTCTTTTGCTGATACTTCTACAAGTTTATTTTTCTTAGTATATCCTAAATTATATAAGATATCACTAAAAAGTCTTGCAACAGTTGTTTTTCCCGTTCCTGGATTACCTGTAAATACCATATGAAGATTAAATTTGGAAATATCGATATTTGCTCGTTTATTAAATTTTAATAAACTTACTAGATTATTAATCTGCTTTTTTATCTTACCTAGTCCTATCATTTCATTTAGTTCTGATAAGATTTGTGGTAAATCTCTTGTGTTGTACAAATTAGGAATATCCTCTAACTCTAAAACCTTATTTTTATTCTCATCGAAAGTACTGTTTTCATTTAATATTATCTTATTAAATAATACTTTAGCATATTCTGTATTTTTAAGCTCACTACTTCCATAACTTAATTTTATATAATTGTATATCTTTTCTTTTATTTCTGGAGTCAATTGCTCTGTTAAACTTAATCTTTCTATAACTATATTATAAACTTCATTTATATCCAATTCGTCAATGTTTAATTCTATATTAAATAAATCTTCTGATAAAATTGGATGTTTATCTAATATTCCTTTTATTACCTCTTTCTTTCCATATATCATCGTTACTATTCTAGAATTATTTTTTAATATTTTTTCTGCTAATAAATTTAATATTATATTTTGATCTTTGTCTGATGCATAAATTATATTTTGGAAATCCATAATTCGTATTATTCCATATTTGTATGTAGTTTTTCCATTGCTATAATCAACATACATCTGATTTATTAGATTTTTATCAGAAATAATCTCATTCATTGAATATTCATAATATTTTGTACTATCCTTTAAATATACAAAATACCACATATATTCACCAATTAGCTCTGAAATGTTTGTAGCCATTTCCCTATCTTCTGTATACATTACAATATTAATAGGTACAAATGGTGTAGCTGTTGTATAATTATAGTTTAATACATAATTAAATAGCTTTTTTATCTTATTTTTTGTTTCTTTATTACAAGATAATTTTTCTAGCCTATTTAAATAGATTCTATTAAAATATTTTCCTCTATTAGTTATTTTATCTTTGTTTCTTCTTGCTAAATAATTTTCTAATTGCTTTATAACATCCACTTTTTTTACTTCAATTAAATATTCATAATATGCAGTTAAACTATATACATATTCGTAACTTTCATTTGAATTAATCTCTATATTTTTTTCGAAGTCTTCTATATTAACTACTAATTCATTATCATAATTGCCAGAATAATACTGATGTATTTTATTAATATAATATATGCTATTTTCTAATTTAACTAAATTTAGAGCATTAAATTTTGCTATTTTCGTATCGTCATTATATTCTTTTAATTTAATAAATTTATTTTTTAATAAAATTTCAACAAACATTAATGTTACTGTATCTATATTGTCAAATTTAATATCAATAGAATTATATAAGACCTCTTCTGGTTCTTCGTTTAAAAACATATTTATTAATTTTTTTGGATCTATCACAACTTTATCTCGTTTTTGAGCATTTAATATTTCATACAAAAAATTTCTTACTAAATATTTTATACAATATTGTAGTCCACATTTTTGACATTTGATTTTCTTATCCCCAATTTTATCTATAAACACGTTCCTAGCGATATTTAAATTTATTCTATAATTGCAATCCATTAAAAATTCTAAGTAATTATAATCTGATGGTATACAACTTTTTATAATAGCATATCTTATTTGATTATTATTAGTTTCAACTTCTGTTTGTTGGTACATTTCTACTAAATTAAATTTTAAATACATTAAAATGATTTTTAATGTAGCTTTGTCCAGTTTTTTAAATAATTCAAATTCCTTGCTATTTACTAATTTTTCCATGTATTCATCCATATTATCACTCCTTAGCTTAAAGATATATTTAACAAATTATATTGTCAATATTTTTTTAATTTTTTTTAGTTTTGTATGGACTTTTTTTATGTTTTTGTGTATGATTATAACATATAAAATAGATAATATAAACAAGGGACATTTTAGGAGGGTTAAACATATGATAAAAAAATTTTTATTACTAATGCCAATAATAATTTTAAGTTTATTTTTTGTAAATATTGCACCTGCTTTCGCAGCAGATGATATAGACATGAACCTTACATCAAACGAAACATCTAACACTATGGCTACAGCTTCAACTTACCAACCAACTACACCAAACACATATTCTACTACATCTTCTAGTGGATTAGATATTTCTAATATTTTAAATATTTTATTAATTGTAATCGGAATTTTACTTATATTATTAAGTATTGCTATATTAATTAGATTAAAACATTAAATTTATTACCAATCTTTAGATAGATTGGTTTATTTTTTTTGCATATTTTTAATTAAATTTCTAAAAATAATATTGAGGTATTTTTATTATTTGTAAATTTATTTGCAGATAATATCCTCAAACTTAAGCAGGAGGTAAATTATGGCTAACATAGCTAAAAAGATTTCTTTTATTATATTTTCTGCTGTAATTGTATTTTTTATAACAGGTAATTCTTTTGCTAATAATGATATGCTTCATAAAGCTGCAGAATCTACCAAAAATGGTGTTGGACATACAGAAAATGTTATGCAAGATGCATCAAATGCTGTTCAAAATACTGCTAACTCAATAAAAGATATGTCTAGTAATGTTGTTACTAAAACTGAAGAACAAGCAAAGGACTTTACAAATGGTGTAGGCGAAGCTACTACAGATATGAAAGATGGTGTATATAATGCTACTAGAACTGCAACCACAGCTGCAACATCAGCTTTTTCTAATGGTACAGTTTGGTCGTGGATAATAGTAGTAGCTGTTGTATTAGGAATTGCATTTCTTATATGGTATTTAGTTAAAAGAAATCATAATGAATAATTTTCACATTAATCTATAAGCTGCTACTCTTTTGTGGCAGCTTAATCTTTTACTTTTCATATATTCATGCTATAATACAGTTATTAATTAACAAATTAAGCGAGGTAAGATTTATGAATACAAAATTAATTGCTAAGAACCCTACAGCTAAGCATAATTATGAAATTTTAGATACTTACGAAACTGGCATTGTTCTTTCAGGTACAGAAATTAAATCTATAAGATTAGGCAAAGTAAATTTAAAAGATAGCTATGCTAGCATTTCTAATGGCGAATGTTATGTATATAATTTGCATATTAGTCCTTACGAGCATGGAAATATATATAATAAAGACCCTTTAAGACCAAAAAAACTATTATTACATAAAAAAGAAATTCTAAAATTGTATGGATTGTTAAAGCAGAAAGGTTATGCTTTAATACCGTTAAATATTTATTTTAAAGGTAGTTTTGTAAAATTAGAACTAGGTTTAAGCAAAGGTAAAAAGTTATATGATAAAAGAGAAGATTTAAAAAAGAAAGATGCTAATAAACAAATTATGAAAAATTTACGCGAAAAAAATTTATAATATTAAAAAGACATTACCTAATGGCAATGTCTTTTATAATTATTTTCACTAACCTCTATTTATTGTTTTTATAACTTACACACATTGTTTCCTTTTCATCACCTGTATTTACATTTGTATTTGGCATAATATTTATAGCTTTTAATTTACATTCCTGAACTGTTATATCATTATATTTACAACTTCCAACTGAGCAATGAATTTTTTGATTACTTTCCATTTTACATACCTCCTTGTTTTTATTATTTACGTTTAAATTCTTTTTATTCTTTTCTATTTTTATCCTTGTAACTTCTGCAGAATTTTTTCATATATTATAATAAAAAATTTTTAAAGGAGTTTAATTTTATGGATTATGAAATAATGATGAATAATAACTTAAAAATTGGTATGGAAGCTCCAGATTTTGACGCTGTTTCTACGATGGGAGACATCTCTCTTTCTAGCTATAAAGGTAAATGGATTGTATTCTTTTCACACCCAAACGATTTTTCACCTATCTGCACAACCGAGATAATTGGTCTTGCCAAAGCAGATACATACTTTAAAAAAATAAATACAGAACTTATTGGTATTAGTGTTGATAGTTTAAACTCTCATCTTGCTTGGTTATATGATATTTATCTAAAAACCGGTCTTATTGTAAATTTCCCTATTATTGCAGACCAAAACGGAGTTATCGCCAGAAAGTATGGAATGATTTCTAACGATGTAAGCTCTACAGAAACTGTTAGAAATATATTTATTATCGATGATAAGGGAATTATAAGAAGTATCTTTGTTTATCCAATGAATATAGGCAGATACATTCCAGAAATATTAAGAACTGTAACTGCACTACAATATTCCGACCAAAATAATTGTATGACGCCAGCTAATTGGTCTCCAGGAAATCCTATGATTGTTCCTCCTCCTAAAACATTTAATGCTTTACGTGAAAGAAATGAAAGTATTAATAAAAATAGAAACGGTATGTCGTGGTATTTAAGTTTTAAAAATTTAGAAACAAAAAAATTAGAATAGGGATTTGGGAACGTTCCTTTTTTCCCTATTTTAAACGTAAAATATATATATAGAATTTAAAATGTCCAACAGTAAAGAATACTGTTGGACAAAATCTATCTATTCTCAAAATAACTTTTATTTTCTTTAAAAAAGTTATAATAAATCTGCATATTTTCTAGTTCGTACCATTTCTCTTCTGCAACAGGTGTTTTATCTAAATTGTATATCTTAGCATTTTTAATTGCTAAAAAAATGGAGAATGTGTTGCTATTATAAATTGACATTTAAAGAATCTAGTCAATTCATGTATCAGCTGTACTAGTTCTAACTGAAATTTAGGTGATAGACTATTTTCTGGCTCATCTAGTAAATATAAACTATTTTCTTGCAACTCTTTATCAAAAAAATCTAGCGCTGTTTGTCCATTAGAAAATTCCCTTGAATTTTCTTCAATTCTACTTTTTATAAATTTACTTTGCGTTTTTTTTCTAGTTTCAACTGAAAGACTTAAATCTTCTAATGATTCATAATTAATAGGATTATATTTATATTGAAGATATTGCTTTTTTAAGTCCTCTCTTTCACTATTCTTTTTTTGATTGTCTTTTCGTTTAAACAATATATTTTGAAATATATCTTCACTACAAATCATTTTACTTCCTATTGGAATATTATTTTCAACATAATATTTACACTCATTCATATAGATATCAAAGTATTCTGTTTTAACTAAATTATTTCTTCTTTCAATTACTTTTTTATCTTTATTTATAGTTTCAGTGATAACATTTAATAAAGTAGATTTTCCTGAGCCGTTATCTCCATAAAAAATTGTAATTGTATCAAATTTAATATTAAAAAACTCTTTTTCTAAAAATAAATGAAATGGATATCCACTATAGTCTTCTTTATCTGGTAATTCAAATTTTTTTAAATAAATCAATTTTTTATTTTTCCTCCTTTACATTATATAAACAAAATCACTTGCTTAATTATATTAAAATACTTACAATATCACAAATATTTATATTGTATTCTTTATTAATTTGAATTTTCTTTTTAATATAATCAATATTTGTTACTCTTCCTTTAATTTCGCTATATTTTCCATTTTTATAAAATGTTATTCTAACAAGACTTCCATTGTCAAGCTGATTAAATTTATCGTTTAAATCATTTAAAGTATCTTCTGATAACTCTTTTTTCTCTTCATACTCTACCTCTTTTTCCCTTAATGCCTCTTGAAGACCTTTTAATGCATCAAATGGAAGAAACTGCCTTGCTCTTGCTACTTTATTCACCACTATTATGACCTCCTATTAATTTATTCCTCATAATTGTCGTTGCACCATCTTCTAAATTCATTCCTCTTATTATCGCATTTTTTCCCATTTTATTTTTTATACTGCACATTGCAAGTTCTAATTTTCTCTCCTCGTCAATTCTTTCTTGGTCTATAAATAAACTTAATTGTACACTTTCTGCTTTAATTACATTTGCAAAATTTACTCCTATTCTTCTAATTGGAATATCTGCATCTGTAGTTTTATCATATATTTCTAAAAACGCTTTTAAAAGCTCTGAATATATATTTGTATAATTAGTTAATTTTCTAGTCCCTCCTGTCGCTTTTATAGTATTTTTTGAATAGCCTATATAAAGCCCCACAGTATCAGTTACTAAATTACTTTCAATAAGTCTTAAACTCCCTACTTCTACCATTTCTTTTAATACTAGTCTTGCTTTTATAAACGAATAATCTTCAAATAAAACTTGACTATTAGTTATAGAATTTGTTTTAGGTTTATATGCTTTTATATCTGCAATAGTACAGCTTTCTTTTCCCCAAGAATGGTCTATTAAATACTCTGCATTTACTCCAAATTCTTTATATAACCTTTTCTGAGTAGTATGAGCAATATCATACATATCAAATATCCTCATTTTATTTAATCTTCTTTCTATTCCTCTTCCTATTTGCCAAAAATCAGAAAGTGGTTTATGATGCCATAATTCTTTTTTATATTTTTCTTCATCTAAATATCCTATGTTGTTTGGATTGTGTTTTGCTGTAATATCAAGTGCAATTTTGGCTAGATACATATTGGTTCCAATACCGGCTGTAGCTGTTATCCCATAAGTCTTAAATATATCTTTTATTATTTTTTTAGCAAGGTCTATTGGGTTTAATTTGTACAATTTTAAATATTGGGTAACATCCATAAACGCTTCGTCTATTGAATACACATGTATATCTTCTTTTGAAAAATATTTTAAGTAAATAGCATATATATTTGCTGAATATTCTATATATTTCTTCATTCTTGGAGTGGCTACTATATATTTTATTGTTGGGGGAATTTCAAAAATTCTACACCTATTTTTTACTCCTAACATTTTCATTTTTGGAGATATTGCTAAACAAATTGTTCCTTTCCCTCTTTCTGGATCTGCTACTACCAAATTTGTATTAAATGGATCTAATCCTCTTTCCACACACTCAACAGAAGCATAAAAAGTTTTTAAATCTATACATAAGTAATATTTCTGCATAATTTTCACACTCCAACTTATTACTATAAACTTATTATAGCATCGTTCGATTTTATTGTAAACATTTGTTTGTATTTTGTGGCTAAGAAAAATTTACCATTTTTGTTATAATTTGGTAAATTTTTATGGATTATAGAACGTTTCTTATTTTCCCTACTTGATAGGGAAAACAAAAGCAGTAGCATACAGCTACTGCTTTTGAAATCTCCTTTATGGGGATTTAAGGAACGTCCCCCAAATCCCTATGCTTTATTGCTTGATCCAAATACTTCTCTTATTTTATGAGCAACTGTTTCTTCTATTAAATCTCTTCCTTTACCCATATATTTTCTTGGGTCAAATACACTTGGATTTTCTACAAATGTTTCTCTTATTCCAGCTGTCATAGCTAATCTTAAGTCTGTATCTACATTTATTTTAGATACTCCAGATACACTTGCTTCATGTAATATTTCGTCTGGAACTCCTTTTGCTCCTGGTAAATCTGCTCCATATTTATTGCAGATTTCTACTAATTCTGGGATAACTGTTGAAGCACCATGTAATACTATTGGTGTGTTTGGTATTTTTTCTTTAATTTTTGCTAAAATATCAAATCTTAATTTTGCTTCACCTTTAAATTTATATGCTCCATGGCTTGTTCCAATTGCTATTGCTAAAGAATCACATCCTGTTCTTTCTACAAATTCTTTTGCTTCGTCTGGATCTGTATACATAGCATCTTCTGCAGAAACATTAACATCATCTTCTATTCCTGCAAGTTTTCCAAGTTCAGCTTCTACTACTACACCATGTGCATGAGCATAATCTACAACTTCTTTTGTTAATTTTATATTTGTTTCGAAATCATATTTTGAACCATCAAACATAACTGATGTATATCCATTATCTACACACATTTTACATGTTTCGAAATCTGGACCATGGTCTAAATGTAAAGCTACTGGAATATCATGTTCTTCTAAACCTGCTTCTATCATTTTCTTTAAATATGGCACTCTTGCATATTTTATAGCACTTGCTGAAGTTTGTAAAATAACTGGTGAATTTTCTTTAGCTGCTGCATCCATTATCGCTTGTACAAACTCCATATTATTAATATTAAATGCACCTATTGCAAATTTCTCCTTCATAGATTTTTCAAACATATCCTTTGTTGTTACAAATGGCATAAAAAATCACCTTCCTTAAAATTCATTCTCCCCATTATTCTATTGCTTATTCCTTTGAATGTCAATATTTATTTCCGTTGTAAATTATTATTTTTGCACAAATAATTTTAGCTTTATATTAATTCCAAACTAAAAGCGCTATTCAATTGAACAGCACTTTTAGTCTTTACTGCTAGCCTTTGCCAATATTTCCTGCATTGCGATATTTATGTATTTGTCTAACTTTTGGCTTTGTTTGACTATTTCGTTATAGTCTTCTTTGTCTAAAATCATTTGTTCTAGTTTCGCTCTATGTTTTTTTATTGCTAAAGTAACATCCATATCGCATCCCTCCTATATACAAATTATAGCATATAGTGTCGATATTTTTTGTCGAAACTTGTCGGCAAATTAAATTTTTTTTATTTTTTTCATTTATAAGTTAATTTTTTTCAAATAACGATATTATAAATGTATCTCCGCTGAATGGATGATAGTATGTTTCTTTCTCTTTTATAACTGTAGTTCCTTCCATTTCATTTATATAATCATACATATTAGTATCTCCGGCATCTATTACCCAAATTCTACCTGTATAATTTTCTATCTCATCTAAATTATTTACAACCTTCATTTGTGGTGCAAATGCTCCATATGCTTTTTCTACAGTCCAATTATCTTTATTGTAAAAATATTGTTTGTTCTCATCAAAATTTATTGCAACAGAACTACTAGGTCCAATTGTTGTATAAACAAATATATCTTCTGGTTTAACTTCTGCTTGAATGGCCTCTATTGGCTTACTATTTTCTTCTGAATAAGATTTATTCCATAAAGTAATTCCATTCCATATTGTTAATCCAATTAAACCAACAATAACTATTATTTTTATTAGTCGACTTTTTTCGACAGATAATATATATGCAAAAGCAAATATAAATAGACCTAGCATTGGTAACATATATCTTGGTATAAACACAGCTCTTTTTAAAGAAACTAATAATGTAACTAGTATTACTAATCCACATGTTGTAAGTGCTATTGTAACTGGTCTTATCTTTTTCTTATCTTCTAAATATAATTTATGTACTCTTAAAATCATATATATTACTATAAATAAGCCAAATACTGCTGGATAACCAGAATTTATGCAATCTAAAAAGAAAAACTCTATAATTTGTGTTATAATTTCTGGATAATTTACACTAATCCAAAAGCCTTTAGATACCCTTGTTGCTTGCATAATAAAAATAACTGCACCTGGTAAATAGCAAACAATTTGTATTGCTCCATATATGAACCATCTTTTTAAAAGTTCTTTCTTTTCTCTTATGATAAAGAATAATAATAAAATATTTATTATTCCTATTGTGAATAATGCAAAATAATGCGTATATGCGCTACAAATACTAGCTATCGCAAATATTACCCAATCTTTCTTCGTATTGTTTTTATAAGCTAAATATGCATATACTGCAGTAATTGTAACAAATAGCATACTCAAGCTATACATTCTTATTTGTGAACCATAATGCATTGTAACTGGTAAAAGTAATAATACTAAGTTAAAGTAAAAACTTACTTTGTTTCCAAATTCTTTTCGTATTTTCACAAATGAAAATACTGCTAGCAATACAATTGGAATTACAGAAAATATTCTTAATGCTATTACACTAGTTCCACAAATCAGTGAATATAGCTTTAATAATACATAGTATAAAATTGGATGTACATCATTTATTGTAGAAATGAATAGATTTCCCCAAGGTTGATTTGCAATTCCTACAGAATATGCTTCATCAAACCATAAACTACTATTAAAACATAGTAAAAGAGGGGCTATTGCGATTAACACAATAAGCCCTATATTTATTTTGTTCAAATGTTTCTCTATAAAATTTTTCATTATCTTCTCCTATCTATTTTACATTAGTTTCTACCTGTATATTAGAGCCATCACTTGTTACGAGTATATTTCCACTTTCATCTGTTCTATATATTTTTGTACCTACAGCATTCAATTTATCTATAGTCTCTTGATTTGGTAGATTATATGAATTATCTTTTCCTACTTGTATAATTGCAATAGATGGCATTACTTGCATTATAAAGTTTTGTGTAGAAGATGTTTTAGACCCATGGTGTCCTATCTTTAGAACGTCTGCAGGTTGCCAATTTCTGGCCTCTTCTACTTCCGCTTCTGCATCTCCCATAAATAAGAAACTATTTCCACCATATGTCATTCTAATAACGATAGAAGATAAATTCAAATTTTCTTCTGTATCTTTTGTATCTGTTGCCATTATAGTACAATCAGCATTAGTTAAAGTAAATTTATCTCCTACAACAGGTGTCGTAACTTGTAAATTTTTAGCTGTAATACTATCTAAAACATCTTCAAACGTTTTGGTTGTAGTCTGCATTTTAGGCATGTAAATTGTTCCAATATCAAAATTATCTATTACATCGTCCAACCCACCAATATGGTCTTCATGTGGATGAGTTCCAACTAAATAATCAATTTTAGTAATTCCTTTATCTTTTAAGAAGTTTACTACCGTTTCTCCTGCTTCGTTTGTACCTGCATCAATTAGCATTGTTTTATCTTTATCGATAACTAAAATACTATCTGCCTGTCCAACATCCAAATAGTATACTCTAAGATTGCCTGCTGTTACTGCTTCTGTCTCTATGGTATTAGTCTTTTTTATGTCATTTACTACAATATCATTTTCTACTCGATTTCCCAATGCATTTCTTATAAAACTATCATAATCATGTGTTTCCCAATAGTTTTTTCCCAATAATAATAATACAATTAAAATGATTAAAGAAACTAACCTGCTAAGCCATGTTTTTATTTTATATACTTTTGTTTTTCTTCCTAATTTAGATTTTTCCCAAAGGCTAAGCTTATCTTCATCCTTTTTCTTTTCTCCCATAATACTTACCCCATTCTTTCTTTTGTTTTATTTCCATAAATTTTTCATTTTATTTTTAATTCTGTCTGCTACAATTTTTTGTTCGTCAAGGTCTATCTCATATTTGTCTTTATTAAGTTTTAAAATTGTACCTTCTTTTGCATCTTGTGGTAGATCTTTTTTGCTAACATTTAGCATTTCTCCAGTATCTCTGTTTTCTAATACTGCTATGTCTCCTTCAAATCGATCTATTGTAAATCTACTTTCCATTTCTTCTAATTTATTTGTAAGCTCCCTCTGAAATTCTTCCATATCAATTTCATTTTGCCCCCTACTAATGTTATTTAATAGGTCTAGTTCCAAATAAATTTTCCTCCTTTTAATAAAGTATTATTTTCCCTTCATTTGCTCTTTTATATAATTTACTTCTTCTTCCATATCCAATCTTACAAATAAAGGTTCACCTTTTTCTATAACTTTTGTATTATTAGGTATTTTATCGTATTCATATAGGCTATCCCAAGCTTGTAATTCGTCAGCTGTTAGTCCTAATTGTTTAAATATACTAGTTGCTGTATCTTCCATAAATGGACTAATTAATATTGCAACTTTTCTTAAATTTTCACTTAAATGATACATTACTGATTTTAATTTTTCTTGCTTGTCCTCTTCTTTAGCAAGCAACCATGGCGCTGTTTCATCTATATATTTGTTAGTTCTAGAAATTAAGTTCCAAATTTCTGCTAGTGCATCACTTAAATGTAAATTATCTATTTTCTCTTCTACAACTTTTACTTGGTCTAAAGCATATTTTTCTATTTCTTCATCTGGTTCGTTTTGATGCCCATTATATTCAAAAATGTTTCCATTAAAATATTTATTTATCATTCCTATTGTTCTGTTTAATAGATTACCTAAATCATTACATAAGTCATAATTGAATCTTTCTACAAAACCTTCTGGTGAAAATACAGCATCTTGTCCATATGGGAATTCTCTCATTAAAAAGTATTTTGTTGCATCTAATCCATATCTATCTATAAGCATTTCTGGATATACAACATTTCCTTTTGACTTTGACATTTTACCATCTTTCATCATTATAAAACCATGTGCATATATTTTCTTTGGAAGTGGCAATCCTAATGCCATTAAGAAAATTGGCCAATATATTCCATGGAATCTTATTATGTCTTTTCCTACAACTTGTAAATCTGCAGGCCAATATTTTTTATATAATGTATCGTCTGCTGAACCATATCCTAATGCTGTAATATAGTTTGTTAATGCATCTAGCCATACATATACAACATGTTTTGGATCACTTTTTACTTGTACTCCCCAATCAAATGTAGAACGAGTTACACATAAATCTTCTAGTCCTGGTTTTATAAAATTATTGAATATTTCATTTTTTCTATATTCTGGCTCTATAAAATTAGGATTTTCCTCATAGAATTTTATTAATCTGTCAGTATATTTCTTCATATTAAAGAAATATGCTTCTTCCTTCATTTTCTTAACTTCTCTACCACAGTCTGGACATTTGCCATCTACTAATTGTGTTTCTGTAAAATATGTTTCACATGGTACACAATACCAGCCTTCATATTCACCTTTGTAGATGTCTCCTTGGTTTAAAAGTTT
>UMKE01020540.1_pt1 | contig 93662 bp, 104 predicted proteins | sample 1966231 | NCBI WGS metagenome assembly UMKE01 (sample SAMEA4836168, study PRJEB28245) | human gut metagenome | biome: gut microbiome; material: fecal sample | place: Denmark | collected 2008 | reverse complement strand
TCAGAATTTGACGGAGAAATAGTAGAAATCTGCGTTAAAAATGAAGACATGGTAGAATATGGAACTACATTATTCAAAATAAAATAAGAAAATAGGGATTTTGGTGAACTTTAGGGACGGAGTTAAATGTTCATCAATTGACATAAAATTTGAACTTTAAGGACCGTCCCTAAAGTTCAAAAATTTTTAAAAGGAGAAAAGATTATGCTAAATATAAATGAAATAATGGAAATAATTCCACAAAGACCACCATTTTTAATGATAGATAGAGTAGAAGAATTTGTTCCAGGAGAAAGTTGTGTGGCATATAAAAATGTATGTATAAATGAACCACACTTCCAAGGACATTTCCCTGGTAACCCAATAATGCCTGGAGTTCTTACAATAGAAGCTTTAGCACAAACAGGTGCTGTTGCAATTCTTTCTATGCCAGAAAATAAAGGTAAAAATGCGCTTTTTGGTGGTGTAGATAAATTAAGATTTAAAAGACAAGTAATCCCAGGAGATGTTTTAAAATTAGAAGTTAAAATCATCAAAAGAAAAGGTCCAATAGGAGTTGGAGAAGCAATAGCAACAGTAAATGGAGAAGTAGCTGTAAAAGGTGAACTTACATTTGCAATAGTATAATTGCGCTTAAGAAAGAAGCAAGAAAGGATTTGAAATTGATATGTTAAAAAAGATATTAATTGCAAACAGAGGAGAAATAGCTGTAAGAATTATAAGAGCTTGTAGAGAAATGGGAATAAAAACAGTTGCAGTATATTCAGAAGCTGATAAAACAGCATTACATACAAAACTTGCAGACGAAGCAGTATGTATAGGTCCTGCTCCTTCTGTAAAAAGTTATTTAAATGTAAAAGCAATAATAGAAGCAGCTTGTTTAACTGGTGCAGATAGTATTCATCCAGGTTTTGGATTTTTATCAGAAAATAGTAGTTTTGCAAAGATGTGTGACGAAATAGGTTTAAAATTTATTGGACCAAAACCAGAGATTATAGAACTTATGGGAAATAAATCTAAAGCAAAAGAGACAATGAAAAATGCAGGTGTACCAGTTGTTCCAGGATCAGATGGATTAATATTTACAATGCAAGAAGCAATAAATATATCAAACCAAATAGGATATCCAGTAATGCTTAAAGCATCTGCTGGTGGTGGCGGAAAAGGTATAAGAGTTGCATATAATGAAGATGAACTAAAAAAAGCATATGAAGTTGTAAAACAAGAAGCAGCTATATCTTTTAATGATGATAGCATTTACATAGAGAAATTTATAGAAAATCCAAGACATATAGAAATCCAGGTAATGGCTGATGAACATGGTAATGCAGTACATTTAGGTGAAAGAGATTGTACTGTACAAAGAAGAAATCAAAAAATGCTAGAAGAAACACCATCAGGAATAATAGATAGCAAATTAAGAGAGAAAATGGGAGCTGTAGCTGTTAAAGCTGTTAAAGAAGTTGGATATACAAATGTTGGAACAATAGAATTTTTGGTAGATAAAAATAAAAATTTCTATTTTATGGAAATGAATACAAGAATTCAAGTAGAACATCCAGTAACAGAGATGGTAACAGGATTAGACTTAATAAAAGAGCAAATTCGTATAGCTTCAGGTGAAAAAATGAAATATAAACAAAAAGATATTACATTTACAGGACATAGCTTAGAAGCCAGAATAAATGCAGAAAACCCAGCTAAAAACTTTATGCCATGCCCAGGATTAATAGAAGAATTACATCTTCCAGGTGGAAATGGTGTAAGAGTTGATACAGCTGTATATGCAGGATATAAAGTTCCTCAAAATTATGATTCTATGATTGCTAAAGTAATTGTTCATGGAAAAGATAGAAAAGAATCAATTGCTAAAATGAAGAGTGCATTATCAGAACTTGTAATTTCAGGAATAGAAACAAATATAGACTTCATATTAAAAATATTAGACAATGAAAAATTTAAAGCCAATGATTATGACACATCATTTATAGAAAAAGAATTTGGAAAATAAGGATTCGGAACGTTCGGGATTTGGGGACGTTCCTTTTTTCCCTATTTTGAAAAATTATACCCTTTGTATCAATATTTTGAAAATGAATATAACTGTTGTAAAAATTATTTCTTATCGATATAATGTAAAATAGAAAAAAAGTAGTAGGAGAGATTAGAGATGAAAGATACTATCATTTACTTAATTAGGCATGCTGAAACTATTGATGAGAATGGAATTAGAAATACAAATGAAGATTTTCAAATGATTAATGAAAAAGAAATATTATCTGTACAGGGTGAAGAACAAGCTAAGAAATTAAGTGAAAATATTGAGTTGCAAAATATTGATGTTATTTGGTCAAGTAATTACACAAGAGCAAAAGCTACTGCAAAATATATTGCTAATAGAAATAATTTACAATATAATTTAGACGAAAGATTATGTGAGAGAAAACTTGGTAATATAGAAGATTTAGCAAAATTTATGAATGATAAAGAAACTAGAGATCCATCCCGAGAACAATTAGCTTTTCCAGAATTTAAAACTCGTGATGGTGAAAGTGCCAATGATACTAATAAGAGAATGAATGAATTTGTTAATGAAGTACTTGAAAAATACAATGGAAAAAGAATTGCAATTATAAGTCATGGTGGCTCAATCAAATTTTATTTATTAAGTTATTGTAAGGTAAATGAAAGATTAAATCTTGAATACAAAGAAAAAGAATTGTCTATAACTTCACCTTGTTTATTAAAAATGATTTTTAGAGATAATAAATTAATAAATTTAGAACGAATAAATTACTAGAAAAAACTATTAAAGATTATACTTGTACTGTTATAGATGAAAATACAAAGGAGTATTTTAAAATTAGCCTAGCAATAAGTAAACAATAACTGAACTCAAATCCCAGTAAAAGGATAGTATCTTTTTACTGGGATTTTTCTGTTTATAAAAAATACATACTAATCTTGATAGGTTGTATGAGCAAAATTAAGATTAAGAAGAGAGATTAATTTAATGCAAAAAGGGATTTTAGGAACGTCCCCAAATCCCTATTGTCATATATAAAATTTTGGTATAAAATGAAGTCGTAAAAAAGAGAAAAAAAGGATGTGCTTAAAATGAAAAATTATGACGCAATAGTTATAGGAATGGGACCAGGAGCAATATTTTTTGCATATGAGATGATTCAAAAAAATCAAAATAAAAAAATATTGTTAGTAGAACAAGGAAAACGAGTAGAAGATAGAATTTGCCCTATAGAAACAATAGGAAAATGTGTAAAATGCAAACCATTTTGTAATATTACAAGCGGATTTTCTGGAGCAGGAGCTTTTTCAGATGGAAAATTATCTTTATATAATATAGAAGACGATGATTTTTATGTTGGAGGAGAACTGCATAAGTATGTTGGAGTAGAAGAAACAAAGAAATTAATAGACTATACAGATCAAATATACTTAGATTTTGGAGCAGATCCAAAACTAGAAGGAACAAAGTATAAAAACGAAATAAACGAGATAAAGAAAAAAGCCAAAAAAGAAGAAATAACATTAATAGATATTCCAATAAGACATCTAGGAACAGAAAAAGCACATGAGTTATATAAAAAATTAGAAAAATATTTAGAAGAACATAATATAGATTTAATGTTCGAAACAGAAGTAAAAGATTTAATGATAGAAAACAATGAAGCAAAAGGAATTATTGCACATAATGTAAAAGAAAATATAGAAGAAAAAATATATGGAAAAAACATAATAATAGCAGTAGGAAGAAAAGGTGCAAATTGGCTAGTAGACATGTGTAATACTCATAACATCAAAACAGAAGCTGGAGTAGTAGATATAGGTGTAAGATATGAACTTTCAGATGAGGTAATGAAGGATATAAATACATATATGTATGAAGGAAAATTCATAGGTTATCCAGGACCATTTAAAGATAAAGTAAGAACATTTTGTCAAAATCCAAGTGGATTTGTTTCATCAGAAGTATATGATGAAGGAATAAACTTAGTTAATGGACATTCATATAAAGACAAGAAAAGCACACATACAAATTTAGCAATACTAGTATCACATCATTTTAATTATCCATTTGATAAACCAATAGAATATGGAAGAAATATAGCTAAAAATATAAATGAATTAGGAAATGGAAATATAGTAGTTCAAAGATTAGGAGATATTTACAGAGGAAAAAGAACTTGGGATGAAGAATTACAAAATAATAAAATTAAGCCAACATTAAAATCAGCAGTTGCAGGAGATATAACATTTGCACTTGGATATAGAACTATGACAGATATTCTTCAATTTATAAGGAGTATGGACAAAATAGTAGAAGGATTTGCAAATCCAGAGAATCTATTATATGCACCAGAAATAAAATTTTATAGTAATAAAGTCGTAATAGACAATAATTTTGAAACAAGCGTAAAAGGATTATATTCTATAGGAGATGGTGGAGGAATGACGAGAGGATTAATGATGGCATCAGCATCTGGAGTGCAAATAGCAAGGAATTTAATAAATAAAGGAGTATAATATGCATATAAGCGTTAGAGGAATAGTAGAAAAAGATGATGGAATCATCTTAATACATAGAATAAAACCAAGAGAAGATGGTACATTAAGAGATTATTTTGTTGTACCTGGAGGAAAGCAAGAAGAAGGGGAAAGCAATTTAGAAACACTAAATAGAGAAATAGAAGAAGAACTAGGAATTACAGTAGATGTAAAAGAAAAATTAATAGAATATGATGACCAAGCTTATAATGATAGCATTCAAATATTTTACATATGTACACATAAAGACGGAATAATAGGAACAGGAAATGGCCCAGAAATGACTAATAAAAATGAATATAAAGGTACCTTCGAGCCAGTAGTTGTAAAATATGAAGAACTAAAAAATGTGAATTTAGTACCAGAAGCTATTAAAGACTTACTAGTAGAAAGATATGAGGCAATAAAAAATGAAAAGAAGTTATAGTTATTTTATAGTAAAACCAGATGGGATAAGATATTTAGATGAAATATTAGAAGATTTAGAAGGGAAATTTCAAGAAATAAAATATTATGCAGTAGATGATTTTGAAAGTCTAATTAAAAAACTATATCATAGACATTATGAACAAAAAGGTAGTAATTTTGCAAAAGCGTATGCTTCATATTTATATGGAATTAGAGAAATTTTTGGTAATAAAGCATTGTTAGTATTAGTAGGTGATAGAGAAAAAACATATGAAGAATTATCTAATGATATTTTTGCAGAGAAAACATTAATAAGACAAAAATATATTAATAATAATGTTGGTATAATTACAAATTTAGGAGATGAAAGAGTTAACTATATAAGATATGTAGACCAAAAAGGAAATTTAAAAAAGGCAAGAATTCTAAATAGAATGGGTAATATAAGAATAAGCGATATGAATATTATTCATTCACCAGATCCTAATGAAGCAACAACAAAAGAAGAATTACAAATTATTATAAATAGCGGAATTTTACAAGACAAAAATCTATTAACGCCAGACACTATTAAAAAAATAAGAGAATATGGAACATTTAATTTTTTTAATGATATGAAAAAAGCTGATTATCAGGGAAATATAGGACCAGATATATCTGGATTTATTAAATCAGAAATAGACGAAAGATAATATACAAGGGGGAAAAAGTATGGAAGAAGAATTAGAAAATGGAATAGCTTTAATGGATGGAATATTACAAAATTGGGTAAATGAAAACAAAGGAAAGTATCATATATTCTTTCCGAAATGTACAAAAGAAAATGACAAGGATGTTGTGTTATTCCCAATATTTGAAGAAAATAAAAATGGAACTTTAAACATAAAAGTATGGGCAAAATACAATTTAGAAAATTATTCTTTGGAAGATTATTTGGATGTAAAAAATAAAATTATATTATTTGATAAAAAATTAATAAATTATAAAAAGAAAAAATTTGCACAAAATGTAATTGCATTAATAGAAATATTTTATACAGCCCAAGAATTTATGGAACTTTCAGAAGATAGTATAGAATACATAGCAAATCAAGAATTGTTAGAAGAGAAAATTGATGAATATAAACAAAAATTTAAAACAATTCTTGCTGAAGAAGAACTAGCTATTGCATATGGAGTAAAAAAGAATGAGCCAGTAAAAACAGAAAAAGCGAAACTTCCAGTTACAAATACACAGCCTATTGAAAATAAGAAAGAAGAAACAAAAGAAAAGAGAACAGTAAAAATACCAGATTTAACGATAAAAAAATTACAAGAAAGTATATCTAAGATAGACCATAAAAATAATTCAAAAGAAAAATACATGTTAAAACTTATGGAAGAAGTTGGCGAGCTTGCAAAGGTTGTAAATGAAGATGTACGAATGAAAAATAAAGAAATTAAAGGAACAATAGAAGAAGAATTACAAGATGTGTTATATTATGTAACATGCTTAGCAAATATTTATGGAATAGACTTAGAAGAATGTATATATTTAAAAGAAGAATTAAATTGTAAAAAATATAATAGGAAAAATATGTTTAAAGACTAAAATTAAGGAGTAATTAATGAGCAAAGTTGCAAATATGTTAAATATGGTAAAAATTTTGGAAGATGGCAAAATACATACAATACAAGACTTGGCAGATGAATTAGAAGTATCTACAAGAATGATAAGAATATATAAGCAAGAATTAGAACAAGCAGGAATATATATTCAAGGCAAGCAAGGAATAAATGGTGGGTATATTTTAGATAATATGAAAAACACTATTGATATAGGGCTAACAGGAGAAGAAATATATCAGCTAAAAAATATGAAAAAGAATGAATTAGACGAAGCTATAATAGACAAGATTATTAAAGCATATATTACTAATGAACATAGAAAAGATAGTACTAAAAGCGAACAGTTAATGCCAGAATTTACAGAAATATATAAAGATTTTAGGCTAGCTATCAATAACAGAAATAAAATCTATATTGAGTTTAAATCTGTCAATTCAGGGATAACCAAAAGAATAATACATCCGGCAGAACTATTTACATATTTAAATAATTGGTATGTTGCAGCATTTTGCGAATTAAGGAATGAAATTAGACTATTCAAATTAAATGACATACTCTCATATAAAATATTAGACGAAAAATATGAAGAAGAAGTAAATTTAAAAATCTGGTCAAAAAATTAAACTGACAATTATATTTCCTCTTTTTGTGATAAAATAAAATCACAAAAGGAGGATTTTTATGTATAAAACAATAATATTTGATCTAGATGATACCTTAAATGATGATACAAAAAATATGCAAGAAGCATTTAAAATACTAACAAAAGATAAATATAGTGACGAAGAATTTAAAAAATTTCAGACAATAGATAAGAATTACTGGAAAGAAAGGGCTGCAGGAATAGTAAAAGATCCTAGAGAAGGGATGTCAAAAGCGGAAAAAGCAGAGTGGAATAGAGCACAAAGATTTTTAAGATATTTTAAAGGAATTTCTTATGAAGAAGCGGTAAAAATAAATGACATATATACAGAAGGACTAAAACGAAAAGTACAAGAAATAGAAGGAGCTAAGGAAATCATAAAATATTTAAAAGATAAAAAATATAAGCTTATAATTGCAAGTAATGGACCAAGCACAGCAATACCATCAAAATTGAAGGGATTAGGAATAAATGAATATATAGATGAAACCTTTGCAGCAGATGAATGTGGAAGTATGAAACCACACACATATTTTTATGAAGCTTTATTTAATAAAATAAACAACCATAATACGAAAGAAATGTTATATATAGGTGATGAGTTAGAAAAAGATATTAAAGGTGGAAACGAAGTAGGAATGGATACATGCTGGTTTAATATAAGAAATGAGAATGCTAGTATTTATAAGCCAACATATGAAATACATAAGTTAGAAGAATTAAAAAATATATTATAAAAAGGGAGATTTACTATATAGGTAGCTTAGTTTGAGGTTATATAAATATAGTAAAGTAAAAATTATTGTAAAGAAAGGAATGGAAAGTTATGGAGGAAATAGTATTTGTAACACATAATAAAGGAAAAATAGCATCTGCGCAAAAACAACTAGCAGGAGTAAATGTAAAAATATTTGAATACGAGTTAGATGAACCAAGAAGTGATGATATAAAATTTATTTCAAAAGCAAAAGTAGAAGAGGCGTATAAATTAGTAAAAAAGCCATGTATTTCTTTAGATTGTGGCTTCTGGATAGAAGAGTTAAATGGTTTCCCACGAGCATTTGTCAACTTTTCATTAGAAACATTAGGACTAGAAGGAATCTTAAAATTAATGGAAGGAAAAGAAAACAGAAACTGCAAGTTCACAGAATGTTTATCATACTATGATGGAAAAGAGGTACATCAATTTATGGGAGAACACAAAGGGAAAATATCAAAAGAAATATTAGGGAATGATACAAACGAAAAATGGTCAGATTTATGGTATATCTATATACCTAGCGGATATGAAAAAACATTAGCACAAATGACAAAAGAAGAACGAGCTACAAGGAAAAAGTATGAAAGTAAAGATGCAATGAAAATATTCGCAAAGTGGTATTTAGAAAATAAAGCAAATTTATTATAGAGTTTAAAATTTTGCATAGTTGGATATAAATATTTGGATAAAAAGTAGTAAAATACAAGCTTTTATGATATAGTTCTTTAAAAAAGGAACCGCAAGTTTAATATGTGAATATTAGAATCACATATGCTGGCGAATAAAGGAGTATATCATGAGAGCTAATTTTTTTGGGAGTACAGCATGTTATTTAAAGAAGGACAACAAAATATTATATATAAAATTTAATAAGAAATGGGGACAAGTATATGCTCCAATAGGTGGAAAAATAGAAGCAGGAGAAACACCTACAGAATGTTTATTAAGAGAATTTAAAGAAGAAACAGGTCTAGAATTAAAAGATCCAAAACTTAAGGGAATTTCATTTTGGAAAGATAGCACAGAGGGTATAATATTTATATATACTGCCGAAAAAGTTGATGGAGATTTACAAGAATCTGAAGAAGGAAGACTAGAATGGATAGATATTAGAGAGTTGGACAATATAAAACAATTCGATATGAACAGTAAATTTACTAAATATATATTTGAAGACGGTATGTTTGAAGGAAAATTTATTTTAGATGAAAATGCTAAAGTACTTGATTATAAAATAAAAAAGATTTAGAAAGAAAGGATTAATGCATGATTAAAAATATAATATTTGACTTAGGAAACGTAATATTACAATGCTCAACAATAGAAACGATGTATAATTTTACAGATAGTGAAGAAATCGCTAAAAATCTAATAACATATATATTTAAATCAGAAGAATGGAAACTATTAGATTTAGGAAATATAAGTAAAGAAGAAGCTATATCAAGAATACAAGGAAGGGTACCAGACGAATATAAAACTTTAATAAAAGTAGTTATGGATAACAGAGCAAAATATTTAAAGTTGAATGAGGGTACAATAGAAATTGCAAAACAATTAAAAGATATTGGATATAAAATTTATGTGTTGTCAAATATGGCGATATTTACATATGAATATTTTAAAGATAACGAATTTTTCAAGTTATGTGATGGAATAGTAATTTCAGCATATGAACATGTTAAGAAACCAGATGAAGAAATATTTAAAAGATTATTAAATAGATATAAGCTAGTTCCGGAAGAATGTTTATTTATAGATGATGACGATACAGGAAGAAGTTTTGAGACAGCAAATGCGTTAGGTATAAATGGAAGAAGAGTACTTCCAAATGATAGTGAAGATGTTCTAAAATTATTAGAAGAATATAATATAAAATTACAAGGAAAAATGGAGGAAATATAGAACAAATAATATAGGGGGAAAGAAACATGCTAAGATTTGAAGAAATAGATGACAAATATTGCAATCAATATATAGAGATGGTACAAGAATGGAAAGCGAGCAATACATCTTTAACACCAGATATTTTAGAAATACCTTGTAATAATGAAATAGAATATAGAAATATAGTTAGCATAGCAAAAAATGCAGCTATTGGAATGCACGAAGATAGAGACTGGTATGAAAAATGCAACTATTACTTAGTTGTAAATGATCAAGACAAGTTAATTGGAATAACTGCAGTAAGAAGCAATTTAACACAATTAGGAAAAGATACATTAGGAAATATTGCATATGGCATACGTCCATCAGAAAGAAGAAAAGGATATGCAAAAGCAGTTGCAAATATGCTAATAAATAAATGTAGAGAATTAGGAATGAACGAAATTGTTGCATGCCATTACATAGAAAACGATGCATCAAAAAGAGTTCTAGAAAGTATAGGAGCAATACCTACAGGAGTGTTGACATCAGAATATTCTGGTAAAAAGATAAAACGTTATATAATAAGAACAAATACAAGTAGTGAAATAAACTTTACGATGGCAAAACAAGTTTTTAATGACTACGTAAAACAATTTGACAGAGAAGATGGAAGCATTTTATTAAAAATAACACACACATACCATGTTGTAGATTTAAGTGAATATATAGCCAGAGAACAAGGGTTAGATGAAGAAAATATAACTTTAGCTAAATTAATAGCCTTATTGCATGATATAGGAAGATTTAAGCAAGTCACATTGCTTAGAAATTTTTCAGATAAAGGATTTGACCATGCAGATTATGGGGTTAAAATTCTATTTGAAGAAAATTTAATAAGAAAATTCATTCAAACAAATAAATATGACGAAATAATAAAAAAGGCTATATATACTCATAATAAATACAAAATAGAAGATGGGTTAAATGAGTTCGAAGAACTACATTGTAAAATTATAAGAGATGCAGATAAATTAGATAATTTCAGAGTAAAAGAAGAAAATAAATTTGAAGATAGTTTTCCAGAAACTAAAGACGCAGCAGGAGAACTTTCTTATTCTGCTATGTCTGATGTAGTATATAATGACTTTTTAGCACATAAATGCATCAAACTTGAAGATAGAAAAACTTTAATAGATTATTGGGTATGTATACTTGCTTTTATATTTGACTTATATTTTAAAAGTTCATTAAAGTATATTAAAGACAAAAATTATATTGATATTTTAATTGATAAAATAGAATATAAAAATGAAGAAACAAAAGCAAGAATGGAAGATATAAGAAAATGTGCAAAAAAATACATAGAAAATAATATTTAAGGAATATAAAATATGATTAGGGAAAATACGAATAATGATTTAGAAAAAATTATGCAAATATGGTTGGATACGAATATTTCGGTACACAATTTTATTGTAAAAGAGCATTGGGTTAATAATCTTAATTATGTAAGAAAAGCAATACAAGAGGCAGAAGTATATTTATATGAAGACAATAAAGAGATAAAAGGATTTATCGGAATAAATAAGGGACATATAGAAGGAATATTTGTAGAAGAAAAATATAGAAATCAAGGAATTGGAAAAGAATTAATAGCTTATTGTAAAAACAAATATAATAAGCTAACACTAGAAGTATATAAGAAAAATACTAAAGCGATAAAATTTTATGAAAGAGAACAATTTAAACCAATAAAAGAAGATATTGAAGCAGCAAATAATGAAGTAGAAATACTTATGGAATGGAATCAAAATTAAAAGAGATTGCTTTGATTTTTTGATATATTTGAAGGATGAATCCTTTTGAGGGTTAAATATAATAAAATAAAAAAGGAAGTTAATATGAAAATACGTTTAGAAGAAGAAAAAGACTATTTTATGAATGAAAATTTAACACGAGAAGCATTTTGGAATGTATATAGACCAGGTTGTTATGAGCATTATATTCTTTATAAAATTAGAACAGATGAATGCTATGTAAAAGAATTAAGTTATGTAATGGAAGAAAACAACAGGCTAATAGGAAGTATAGTTTATGCAAAAGGAAAAATACAAAATGAAAATGGTGTACATGAAGTTTTACTATTTGGCCCAGTAAGTATACTTCCAGAATATCAAGGAGCAGGATATGGAAAGAAACTAATAAAATTTACTTTAAAAAAGGCAAAGGAATTAGGATACCCTGCAGTAGTAATAACAGGAAAACCAGAATACTATGAAAAATTTGGATTTAAGCCTGCATCAAAATATAATATATTTTATGAAGGAATGGAAAATGAAGAAAATCCATTTTTTATGGTAAAAGTTTTAGACAGACATAAAATGAAAGGTATATATGGAATATATACAGATCCAGAAGTATATATGGTAGACCAAGAAGAGGTAGAACAATTTGATAAGAAATTTCCAAAGAAGAAAAAGGAAAAGAGAGAAGGACAATTGGAGTAATAGGGATATAGGATGTTCTGGGGGATTTAGGAGTGTCATTTTTTTCTATTCGGGATTTAGGGACGTTCTTTAAATCCTGATATTGAAAATTAATGAAGCTGCTTAAATCCCTATTTTAGAATTATGTTAAAAGCCATCAACGACATTTTGCATTCGTTGGTGGCTTAATTACTTGGAATCTATAAAATTAAACGGTTCCAAAAATCCATATATATGTTTATGTCTTGTTTATGATATTTTAAACATCTAGCAATTCTACAATATATAACAACAATTAACATAGCTTTAATCTTTTCATGAGACTCAGAAAGTAAGCTATAAATTTTATCAAGAGAAATATTTTTTATAACACTTGCATTACTAACGATGGCAAATAAAGTGTCGTATAAACTATCTCCAAGCACAGGCATTGGATCAATAACGCCAGCAAATTTACCATTAACTTTTATAAAATTGTGAGTACCAAAATCCCCATGAATTAATTTTTTGTCAAATTTATAATTTTCTAATATTTTTACTTGCTCTAAAACAATAGAATTATCTGGAATATAAGTTGCTAAGTTTTTAGAAGAATCAGTTATTTCATCAATCAAAAACTCTGACCAACTTGCTTTTTCTTCATAGAGATAACCAAAACCGTAATACTCAACAGTTTTATAATTTTTTGTAATATAAAGAATATTTTCTAAAAAATCATCAATATCATCAACTTGTTTCATAATATCTCCGTGAATGAATTCATAAACAGCAAATCTATATGAAGGGTCAAAATAAATAATTTTTTGCATTTTAGGACTAGGATTTAAATTTAAAAATTTAATTTCTGCTTTTATTGCATAAGGCGTGCTTCTCTTAATCAAGTATTTGTTATTTAGCAGAATTACATGGCTTGAAACACCATCTGTAAAATATTTGTGGTTTTCATAAGGTATATTTAATAATTTTAAAACAAATTCAATTATATTTTTATCTATTTTATTATCAATAATCATACGTTACCTCTAGATATATTTTAAAAATTCTTCGGGATAGATAATCTTTTTACCAGATTTAAAATCATCAATATCTACCCATATAGCATTATACTCATCTGCATCATCATCAATTTCATATTCATCTTTGTAAGTATCCTCTGGAATTTCTATAGAATAAAGAAATACGATTTCATGTCCTGTTTTTCCTTGATAGGTAAAAATATTCTCTGTTACACCAAGAAGTTCTCCTACTGTAATAGCAGCATGAATTTCTTCCTGAAATTCTCTTTTTACAGCAGCTTTACTTGTTTCGCCAAATTCAATACCTCCACCTAAAGCACGGTAAAAGGTTTGCTTCTTTACTTTGTCGTATCCAATTCCTACTAAAATCTTGTTATCTTTTTTTGCAATACCTAAAGCTATAGGACGGATAGAATCAGATTTAAACATTTTATACACTCTCCTTTGTTTTAGTTTGGTAAGCAAGTGTTTAAATTGTTTGTGACTAGTTAAAGGGATAATGCTGATTTTTGTATAAACTTATGAAGATGAATACTGCTTGCCAATTCAATTATGTTATAAGTGTAGCATATGGAAATATGGAGTACAAGAATAATTTGGAAAATGTTGAAAAATTAATTAAGAGTAATAGAAAATAAAAGAAGATGTAAAAGTCAATAAATATATTTGTATATAAATTTGTTTAAAGTTATGTCAACAATATGCTATAATATTCATGTGTTTTATTTGAAAGCGAGGTAGATAGACATGAAAATTAAAAATGAAACATCAAAAACAGTTGAAATTAGATATTACGGAAAGGAGGCAATTATCAAAGCGGGAAAAAGTCTTGAGATTGCATTTGAACGGATAGGTGATTTCATAACAGTTCAATCAGAAGAGGGAGAAGTTTCGATTTTTCGATTTTTCGATTCACGAACTGTAACTGAGATTGGCAACTTGAAAGCCTCGACTGGCAAATTACCTATGGAGGTAATCATCCATAACTGATTTGCTTTTACATTTTATCCACCCTATGAGGGGTGGTAATTTTTTGTACAATTAATAAATCTATAAAAAGCAGTAAAGTTACTTATATAAGTTGGTAGTAAAAACTTGCAATAGAGAAATATTAATATTAGAATGTTCGTAAAAGCACATAAATAGTACTGATTTTATACAAGAAGATAAAAGATGACATAAAAATATATCAATGTAATGACTAGAAGAGGAGAATTATGGAAAGATATTCAAAAATAGTAAATAAAGATAAAAGAGAAATTGTTTTATTAATTGGTAATGGATGCAAATGGAGTAAGTGTAAGTTTTGTAATTATCATTTGGATAGAAATAAAGATGAAAAGGAGCAATATAAAATAAATGATGAAGTATTAGCTAAAGTTACAGGAGAATTTGGTGTACTAGAAGCTATTAATTCGGGAAGCATATTTGAGTTGAACGAAAAGAGTTTTATTAAGTTGCTAGAAGTTTGTAAACAAAAAGAAATTAAAAGACTAATTATAGAGAGCCACTATATGTATAAATCACGAATAATAAACTTAAGAGAAAAGTGTTCAAAATTAGGAATAATTTTACAGGTAAAAGGCGGAGTAGAGACTTTTGATGCTGACTTTAGGGAGAACGTTTTAAAAAAGGGCTTTGGATATCCTACATTAGAAGAGTTACAGGAAGTGTTTGATATAGTTAATTTGTTGGTTGGAGTTAAAGGCCAAACTTTTAAACAGATAGAAGATGATATTAAAATTGGTATTAAAAATTTTGATAGGGTTTGTGTTAATTTGTATAAGGAAATGGATGATATTATGACTGCTAATGAAGAATTAAAGAGAAAGTTTATGCAAGAGATTTATCCATTGTATAGGAACTTCGATAATGTTGATATTTTGGTAGAAAATACGGATTTTGGGGTTGGGTAAAGAAAAAGGAGAAATATATATGAAAGAAGAGCTAAAGGAACAAATAAAAAAAGATATTACTAAAATAATAAGAATTTTAAAAGATATAGATTCAAATTTAAAAGATAATAATGCTTTAAACGAGAAAAATATAGAAATACATATAAATGAACAAAATTTTAAGTTGGAAAATGGAAAAATGGGAATATATATGTTCTGTTATAATTATAAAGGAAAAGAAGTATTTTTAAAAATAGGAAAAGCTGGTGAAAAAACAAAAGCAAGATTTTCTACACAACATTATTGTATAAATAAAACTAAAAGTACATTGGCCAAGTCATTAATAAAAAGTATACAAGAAGATAGAATAGACAATGAAGTTCTAGAAGAAATAAAACAAGAAATTGCTGTAATTATATCTAAAGAAGAAATGAAGAAAATACTAGAAAATCCCAATAATTGTAAGTTGAAAAATAAAAAGAAAGAAATAAGTAATTGGATAAGAGAGAAGAGTACGAAGATTAATATTGTTTTGGATGCAAGTTTGGAAAATAGAGTTTTAAGTTTTTTTGAAGAGTATTTTCTATTTAAGTATAATCCTATTTTTGAGGGGAAAATTAGATATAAAAAAATATAGAAATTAAAAGCAGGTCATTTTTTATTTATATCTTATTGGGTAAATGAACGTTATACATATTAAAAAATGTTGTTTTCATTCTACTAAAAAGTAAAGACAAACCTCATAACCCGAAGGTCGTAAGTTCGAGTCTTACCCCCGCAACCAAAGCATATATCACTAGAACTGTAACGGTTTTAGTGATTTTTTATTGCTTAAAATTGGTTGCAATAATGGGTGAAAACCACTCATTTATGTCAAATTGGGGAGAAATTGGGGATGAACTCCTCAACTTGATACTTATAAATACCATAAATTTCAACAAAATTTATATTTGATAAATATGAGAGTTACAAAAGTAGTTTATAAGATAATATTGAATTTTTAATTTGCTTTGCTTGATACTAACAAATTTTCTAATACATTTCCAGCCTTTTTATCATGTGATTTTAGTGGATGTACATAGAAATTATATGTAGTGGTAATTTGTGCATGACCAAGCCTTGCAGATACTGTTGCAACATCTATTTGTTGTCCTATCAAAAGAGTTGCATTAGTATGTCTTAAACCATGAAAATTAATTACAGGCAGTCCAATAGATTTTACAAAATCTACAAACCATTTACTAATTGTTGATGGATGAATAGGCTTTCCATTATCTTGTATAAATAACCTATTAGATTCGTGCCAGAAATCGCCTACAATTGATTTTTGTTCTTCATACCATAACTTATATTCCTTAAGCAAAGGAACAATAAAATCAGGTATTGCAACATCTCTAATAGAGCTTTCAGTCTTAGGTGATTTTGTAAATACTCCTTTTGGAGCTAGATATTGACTTGATTTATTGATATTAATAATACCATTTTTAAAATCAATGTCACTCCATTCAAGTCCAACAAGTTCTCCAAGTCTTGCTCCTGTAAATATATCAAGTAAAATTGCAACACGATATTTAATGTCTTTACCAGTGAGCTTTTCTAAGTTATCAACTAGAATTTTAGTTTGATCTTCATCATAATGAGGTCTTATAGGTTTTGCTGCTTTAGGTGGCTGAACACGTTCTGCAGGATTACTTACAATAAGTTGCCAATATACTGCTTTATGAAGCATTGCTGAAAGTAAACGGTGATGTTCTAATATTGTTTTTGATGATAAAGGTTTTCTTGTCTTTTTGCCATTGTTGTTTTTCTTTCTAACTAATTGAGTATCAGATTCAAGCAAATCATAAAATCTCATAATGTCAGTAGGCATTATTTTGTTTAATCTATAATGTCCAAAATATGGAGTGATTCTTGTTTCTAACAAACGTTTATATCTGTAATATGTGGATGGTGCAAGTTCTTTTAAACCATAATCTCTAGTCCATATTTCGACAAATTGTGCAAATGTAGGAACACTTCCATTAACTACTAGACCACTTTCAACTTGTGTTAAAAATTTTGCAAGTTCTATTTGTGCTTCTGATTTGTTTTTACAATGTACAGTTTTTTGATGTCTGATTGGTTTCCCATCTAAATCATATCCTTTAAATACAACTAGTCTGTAACTATTTTTTCCACGTTTTTCAATACTACCAGTCACTAACTTTTGCCTCCTTTCTATTTTGATTTAGTAATTTTTTGAATTACTATGTTTTTATTGTAGCATATTTATTTGAAAAATCGAAACCCGACAGGTGGTTATGGTAGAAAAAATTTGTTAAAGTAAGAGATAAAGTTAAAAATATGTCTAATTTTGTCGAAATAAAATGTTAAAAATCCGCATGAAAACTGTATGGATGATAGAAAATGTGATATAATTCGACAAAAAGGTGGTAAAACAATGAAAATTACAAGCATTCATATAGAAAATATATTAAGTTATAAAGACGAGACAATAAACTTTAACAATGATTTGAACATTTTTGTTGGAGCAAATGGAAGCGGAAAGTCTAATCTAATGAATATTATTATATATATATTAAAAAGGTTTTGTTTAAAAAATTATGAGATAACCTTAACAAGAGGAATAGAAATGATTGAGTATAAAAAATATGTAATTCGTGAAAAAATACCTATATATGGAGATAATGAAGAACATTTTTTGGCAAAAAACAAAAATTTATCAAATAAAGATAGAGCGATTTCTTTTAAAATTAAATTTGAGGACCAAGACATTAAAAATTTAAATGAAATATTTAAACATAAAGAAACCATATATAAATTTCTTAGTGAGAATATAGAAAGTATTCAATTTAATGATGATAAATATAGTGTTCAACCAGAATCAATTAAAGAGTTTTTTGAGATAGAAGAAAGAGATTTGAAAAAAGGCGAAGATATAGAAATTAAAATTATAGAAGAAGATAAAAAATTAAAAGTAAGCAATGATCGAAAAGAAAATTATATGATATATATGAAATATTTTAGTTTAATATATGAACTTTTAAATTTGATTGGGGTAAAACATAATGTAAAAAATACTTTTATATTTTTTGAAGCTTATAGAAATAATTCGAAAGAAACTACAAAAGTTGGAATTGCTAAATATGAAAATCATCAATATTCAAATTTACAATCTTTACAAAACATTAAATCATTAGCATATTCAATAGGAACAAAAAGTTCATACATAATGTTGGCTACTAAAAAGTTTGGAAGAATATTAAGATATTCAATAGAGCAAGAAGATGGAAGAGAAAAATTTAATAAAAATAAAGAGTATCTGAAATTAAAAGAGTTTTTTAAAAAATTTAATTATGATATAAATATTGAATGTATTGATAAAGAAGATAATATATATCAATTTTATTTGAAAAGAAAAGGAATGAAAGTTGAGATAGACTTAATAAGTAGCGGTGAAAGAGAGATTATTAATTTTATTTTTGGATTATTTTTAGAAGAAATTAAAGACGGTATAGTAATAATAGATGAACCAGAATTGCACTTGCATCCAAATTGGCAAAAAAAATTAATAGAAATTTTAAAAAAGGAAAACTGTCAAAACAATATACAAATGATGTTTGTTACACATTCAGCCTCTTTTATTAATTACAATTTATTAAATAATATTTTTAGAATTTATATGAATAATGACGGTTTTAGCAGACATATAAAGATTAGTGATATGCTAAATAAAAAGGTTGAAGAGGATGTTAGAAAGAAACTAAACATTATAAATGCGACAAATAATGAAAAAATATTTTTTTCTAAAGCAGTTATACTAGTTGAAGGAATAACTGATGTTATATTATTTAAGAAGATATTTGAGGAAGAAATAGACAATAATACTACAGATGTAGAATTTATAAATATAAATGGAAAAAATAATTTAAATAATTTTACTAGTATATTAGATAAATTAGAAATACCTTGGTTTTATATAGGAGACAATGATAATTTAAGAGAATTTGAAGAAACTAAAAGATATTTTGAATTTGATACCAAAAATGCAACTAAAGATTGTAGTAGTAAAAACAAAACTTATTATTGTATGAATTTATTAAATGAAATTGAAAATATTGTAAACGGAATAGAAAAAGATAATAAAAAATTAATAGATAGTTACATGGAATATAAGAAAAATGTATTAAAAAAATCTACAAATTTATCAAAAGAGGATGAAGATATAATAAATAATTTTATAAATAGCAAATATACTGAAAATATTTACATATTGAAAAAAGGTGAGATAGAGGATTATTTGAAAGTTGGTAAAAAAAATAAAGCTTTAGGATTTGATAAAGCTATAAAAGTAGCTTCAGACGAAAATGAATATAGAAATATAGTATTAGAAGATGATTTTAAGGAGCTAATATTTATAATAAAAGATATAGCAAATAAATTAATGAATATATAGAAACAGTAATAACTGTTTCTATATATTTATTTTCTTATTTTCATACTATCAATCCAACACAACATTTCTTCACTAGAAATTTTACCATTTTGATAACTTTTTATTTTAATTTTACCATCAGTTTTATATGATTCAAAAAGTTCTTTACTTTTAGGATTATTACTTAAAGAAGCTTGTTTTTGTAAATTTTTATATCTATTTCTATATCTTTTACAAACAGGATCATTTGCGAAATTTCTACCAAAAGCAAGATTTTCTGCATATTCTTTACATGTCTTTCCATTTTCAAAAATCTCATCACAATATAAAGTTTTATGAGCAGTTTTAGGTATAAAATAGTAATCACAATTTTTACATTTTATTACTCTAAAACTTTTTTTATTATTAATAAATTCTTTCATACTAACAAATAAAAGACAAGCAAAGTCATCGGAAGAATAATAATATTTAATATTATTTTTGGATTCATTAGGTATAGCATTTAAAAAGAAATTATCTAAATCAAAATTCATTTTTATATCATTAAAATTTTCAGCTATGTCATTTAGAATAGATTCATATGTTTCGTTATTTTTAAATTTCTTTAGTTTTTTATAATCAGAATCTTTTTCAGTAGATGCTTCAAATAATATTTTAAAATAAACTTTTTCTGCAATGTTTTTAAATACATACTGAGCAGATTCTATAAAAGAAAAATATAAAAGTTTAGCTTCTTCAGAATATTTTATAATTTCTTTTTCTGATAAAATTATTTTTGGATTATCCATTATTTCAAAAGTTAAATCAATATTTTTATAATATTCAAAATAAAGATAATTTTTATTTTTAGCTATGAAGCTAACTAAAAAATAATTTAAATGCCAAATATCAGTAAAGTCTAAATTAAGAAATTCAAGCAAAAATGTTCCAATTTTTTTGGCTTTAGGTTTAACTTTTTCAAATACATAGAATTTTTTATCTTGTAACTTTTTAGGAATTTTGACTAAATTAGTAATTTCTATTGGTTCGCATCTTACAAAGTATTCTTTTGAATTTTTAAAATCAAATGCAAGTTCTAAATTATAATTCATCCTATTTTCCCCCTCTTTAATTTTTACGGTAAATTACAAAATTTAATTTTTAGTCCTATTATATAATAGACAACATAAAATTTATATTTACACGAAATTTTCAAAATTTTTTTATCTTATACATATATAGGCGAAATGAGAGTTGCAATTTTCCCAGAATTTCAAAAATTTTTTGTCATATATATAGGCAAAATTTTTATTAAAAAGTTTAAAATTTTATAAATTTTTTTGTAAGATTGCCCCTACAATGAAAATAATTGAATAATTAATTACCTGTCTGGTTTTTTAAAACTAATAAAACAACTAAAATAACAACTAATAATTAGTTAACTAAATTATACAAACATTATTGCAAAGATACTTAAAATTAAATACTTTAATACATTTTTGCATAAAAAATTAATTTAAAAAAGAGAGGTGATTATATGCGAGACTTACCAAAAGTAGAACGTACAACATTAACCATGAAAGAAACTGCAGAATATTTAGGAATTTCATATTGGCTAGTAAATCAATTAGTACGTAGAAAACAAATACCATGTGCAAGAGTTGGTAGTAGAGTATTATTTAGAGTACAAGCTTTAGATGAATACTTAAAAGAAAAAGAAGAAAATTCATTAAAAAAATAATGAGGACAAGATGTATGCAATGGATTAAAGTGTTTACAGATATATTTGCAAATCCTAAAATTCAATTATTATTAAAAGAACGTGATGGGGACACGTTCTTTAGAGTATGGATTCAATTATTAACAATAGCTGGACAATGTATGCAAGATGGAAAGATAATGATGTCTGAAAATAATCCGATGACAATACAAGATTTTGCAACAATCATGCACAAAACAAACGACAAAATGGAAAATATATTGAACAAGTTAATCCATTTAGAAATGATTATATTTGAGGAAAACACATATATAATTAAAAATTGGTACAAGTACCAAAGTATTGATAAATACGAGAAAATCTTAAAACAAAGTAGAGAAAGACAAAAGAAGAACATAACGTTACAGTAACGTTACGTAACGCTACAGAAGAGAATAGAAAAGAAGTAGAAGAGAATAAAATAGAAGAGAATATAGAAAAAGGTGATAATGGTAGTGGATTTAAAACAATTGATTTCTGATATAGTTATTGATACTGATGATAAAATGCACAAATAGTGTAAAATTTTGTGGAAAGTTACTAGGAATAAAAGATTATATGGCATTATATGAAAATAATTTTATTGAAAATATTGCTACAGCATATAGTAGGTGTAATTGTGAAGAAGCTAATAAAATATGGAAACAATATGATGAAATTGTAGAAAAAGAAAAATTAAAAGAATTTAATTTGAAACAAATAGATAAATTATTTAAAAATAATAATTTAGGTAAAAGACAATTAGATAGTACATTCAAAAATTATAAAATAACTGATAAAAATGAAAAAGCTTATGAAAATGCGAAAAAATATACTAATAAATTAATAAATGGAGAAACAAATATTGGATTATTTATTACATGAACTTATGGAGTAGGAAAAACATATTTAGCTTCTTGCATAGCAAATGAAACTATAAAAAACAATAATACAGTAATTTTTGGTACATTAATACAATTACTTGATTTTATAAAAGATACATATAAAGATTATAATACGTCAGACAAAGAATATTTAGATTTATATTCTAGTATAGATTTACTAATAATAGATGATTTAGGAAAAGAAAAACCAACATAATGGGTATTAGAAAAATTATTTTTAATAGTAAATAATAGATATAATAATTATTTACCCATTGTTATAACAACAAATTATAATAGAAATCAATTACGAGAAAGATTATGTATAAATAAAAATTATAGTATTGTAGATTCAATAATTTCAAGACTATATGAAATGTGCTGTGGGATTGAAATAAAAGAAGAAGATCATAGAGCAAAATGAATTCCCATTATTGAGAAAACTCATATAACAATTGAAACAAATGTACTAAAAAGCAATTTAGAATAAATAATGACTTGAATTCCCTAATTTGGGAATTTGCATTAATTACTTTTCTTTTATAGTTAAGCAAGATTCCCCTTTGTGTACACAAAGTGATCTTTTATATAAATTGGAAAATTCCCAAACCCTTTTACAAAATTTAGAATACAATTAAATAAAAAAACAATTATAAATGGAGTTACTAAGAAAAAGAAGAAAACATTAGAAAAGCTTATTATAAAAATACTTAATTTAAAAAAGATGAAAAAATAATTAATTATGTTTTTAAGTTTTGCTATAAAAAGCAATACGACAAAATAAGCTAAAATTATGGAAAAATTTTAAATTTTATGATATATAATAAAAATAGATTATAAAAAAATAAGAGGTATATAAAATGGATAATAAAAATACAAGAGAAAGAGAAGAACTACATAAAAAAATATGGTCAATAGCAGATGACTTAAGAGGATCTGTTGATGGATGGGATTTTAAACAATACATATTAGGAATGATGTTTTATAGATATATTTCGGAAAATATAACAAATTATATAAATGAAGGAGAAAGAAAAGCAGGAGATAAAGATTTTGATTATGCCAAATTACCAGATGAAATTGCAGAAACACAAAGAGAAGAATTAGTAAAAGAAAAGGGATTTTTTATATTACCTTCAGAACTATTCTGTAATGTATGCAAAAAAGCAAAAAATGATGAAAACTTAAATGAAACATTAGAAAAAGTATTTAATGATATAGAGAATTCTGCAAAAGGTGCAGAAAGTGAAGATGACTTTGCAGGACTATTTGATGATATAGATGTAAATAGTAATAAATTAGGTGCAACAGTAGTAAAAAGAAATGATAAATTAGTGAAAATATTAAAGGGTATTGCGGATATTAAATTAGATGATTATAAAAGTAACTCAATAGATGCATTTGGAGATGCTTATGAGTTTTTAATGTCTATGTATGCATCAAATGCTGGAAAATCTGGAGGAGAATTCTTTACTCCTCAAGAAGTAAGTGAATTATTAACAAGACTTGCAGTAGTTGGAAAAAAATCAGTAAATAAAGTATATGACCCAGCTTGTGGTTCTGGTTCACTACTATTAAAATCTGCTAAAATATTAGGAAAAGAAAATGTAAGAAATGGTTTTTTCGGACAAGAAATAAACTTAACTACATATAACTTATGTAGAATAAATATGTTTTTACATGACATAGGATATGATAAATTTAATATAGCATGTGAAGATACATTAACAAATCCACAACATTGGGATGATGAACCATTTGAAGTAATAGTATCAAATCCACCATATTCCATCAAGTGGGCAGGAGATGAAAATCCACTTTTAATAAATGATCCAAGATATTCTCCAGCAGGGGTATTAGCACCTAAATCTAAAGCAGATTTTGCATTTATAATGCATTCTTTATCTTGGCTTGCAACAAATGGAACAGCGTCAATAGTATGTTTCCCGGGAATACTATATAGAGGTGGAGCAGAACAAAAAATAAGAAAATATTTAGTAGATAATAATTTTATAGATTGTATTATACAATTACCAGATAACTTGTTTTTTGGAACATCAATTGCAACATGTATAATGGTATTAAAGAAAAGTAAGAAAGATAATAACATTTTATTTATAGACGCTTCAAAAGAATATGTAAAGGTTACAAACAATAATAAATTAACTGATGAAAATATTGAGCATATTGTTAAAATATTTACAGATAGAAAAGATATAAACTATGTAGCTAAATTAGTTTCAAATACTGAAATAGGAGAAAATGACTATAACTTATCTGCTTCAACTTATGTAGAAAAAGAAGATACAAGAGAAAAAATTGATATTGTAGAATTAAACAAACAAATTGAAGAAATAGTGGCAAGAGAACAAGTGCTTAGAGATGAAATAGATAAGATAGTTAAAGAAATAGAGGAATAATTAATGGTAGGAAAAAAAGAACAAAGATGTCTTAATACTGTTATAAGAAGTTTAAATTCTGAAGAAAGTTTAAAAAAGTATTTTGGATTATTACAAGAGGATATTGATGAAATAAATGATATATTAAAAACTATAAATCCAAATGAAAAATTGAGTGAGTTTCCAGATTTCGTATTCAAAAATGGTTTTATAGAACATTTTCAGATTACATCTTCAAGAACTAATAAGGATGGTGCTAAACACTTAGAAGAACTTAGCCTTTTTAAAAACAAAGTAGAAAAGGAAACTAAAAGATTTAAAGAAGATTGCAATGCTAATCCAGATTGTAATAAAATTCGTTCAGGAAGTTGGGCTATGAAATATCCTAAACATAGTTATGAATATTTATGCTATTCATTTAAGAAAAATTGGGAAAATCATATAGAAAGCTATAATAAATATACCGGAAATAAAGATATAGGAATTTTTATGGTAGAGTATACAGATCAGGCTCTAGAAATGTATGAAAATGTATATGATGATTGGATTAATGGAATGACGAATGGAGATCTTAGAGAACCTGAAAAAGTTGAATTTTATAGATTAACAAGAGATAAAAATTTGTTAGAATATATCTATTCTTTTAAAGAAAAAATAAAATATGTATTTTTTGTATATGGTAAAGATTGTGAAATTATAAAATTAGAAAGTATACCATATTTATTAAAACTAATGCCTTGGGATTATGCTATAGCACCATATATGTGGACTACCCTAATTTCATCAATATATAGTGTTACCATGCCAGATAATTCAGAATAAGAAAGGAAAATATATAATGAGTAAATTAGAAGAATTGATAAAAAAGTTATGCCCAGACGAAGTAGAATATAAAAAGCTTCAAGAATTATGTAATACAATAACAACTGGAAAGTTAAATGCAAATGCAATGAATGAAGATGGAAAATATCCATTTTTTACATGTGACGCAAAGCCATCTAAAATAAATGAATATGCTTTTGATGAAGAAGCAATACTTATTTCAGGAAATGGTAGTCAAGTAGGACATATAAATTATTATAAGGGTAAATTTAATGCATATCAAAGAACTTACATATTATATGATTTTAACAAAATTAAAGTCAAATATTTATTACATTACTTAGGAGCATATTTAAAAGGATATATACTCATAAATTCTAAAAAGGGTAGCGTACCATATATCACATTACCTATTTTACAGAATTTTAAAGTTCCAGTACCACCAATTGAAGTACAAAATGAAATAGTGCGAATATTAGATAATTTTACAGAATTAGAAGCAGAATTAGAAGCAGAATTAGAAGCAAGAAAGAAACAATATGAATATTATAGAGATAAATTATTAAATTTCAAAGAATTAAAAGTAGAAAAATAAGGAGTAAGTTATGAGTAAATACAATGTAGTAATGGAAATGAGCAATTCAACAGTAGTAACTGAATATAAGTCAATGCAAAAACGTTCTGATTCATATCAAAGTGAAGCAGCATTAGAAAAAGAATTTATTAAAATGCTAGAAGAACAAGGTTATGATTATTTAAAAATACATGATTCAGACACACTTATAAATAATTTGCGTAAACAATTAGAATTATTAAATAAATACAAGTTCACAGATAATGAATGGGAAAGATTCTTTAACAATAATATCTGTAACAATAATGATGGAATAGTTGAAAAAACAAGAAAAATACAAGAAGATAATATTCAGGTACTAAAAAAAGATGACGGAACAAGTAAAAATATTACATTAATAGATAAAAAATGTATTCATAACAATAGGTTACAAGTTATAAATCAATATGAAGAAAATGATGGAAGTTATAAAAATAGATATGATGTAACAATACTTGTAAATGGATTTCCATTAGTACATATAGAATTAAAGAGAAGAGGTGTTGCTTTAAAAGAAGCATTTAACCAAATAAATAGATATCAAAGAGAAAGTTTTTGGGCTGGAAGTGGACTTTATGAATATATTCAAATATTTGTAATTTCTAATGGTACAAGCACAAAATATTATTCTAACACAACAAGAGAAAATCATGTAAAAGAAAAGAATAGTACTAGAAATAAAAGTAAAAAAACAAGCAATAGTTTTGAATTTACTTCCTATTGGGCAGATAGTAATAATAAGATTATTCCAGATTTAGTAGACTTTACAAGAACATTCTTTGCAAAGCATACAATTTTAAATATACTTACAAAATATTGTGTATTTACTTCAGAAAATATGTTACTTGTAATGCGCCCTTATCAAATAGTAGCAACAGAAAAGATATTAAATAGAATAGAAGTTTCCACAAATTATAAAAAAATGGGAACAATTGAAGCTGGTGGATATATATGGCATACAACAGGTTCTGGAAAAACACTTACATCATTTAAAACTGCACAACTTGCAACAAATTTAGATTATATAGATAAAGTTCTATTTGTTGTTGATAGAAAAGATTTAGACTATCAAACAATGAAGGAATATGATAGATTTCAAAAAGGTGCTGCAAATGGAAATAGAAGTACAAAAATATTACAAAAACAATTAGAAGATGATACATCAAGAATTATTGTTACAACAATACAAAAACTTAGTGAATTTGTAAAAAGAAACAAAAATCATCCAGCATATCAAAAACATTTAGTATTAATATTTGATGAATGCCATCGTTCTCAATTTGGAGATATGCACCAGATGATAGTTAAGAATTTCAAAAATTATCATTTATTTGGATTTACAGGAACACCAATATTTGCAAAAAATGCTGTAAATAAATCAAATCCAAATTTCTGCACAACAGAGCAAGCATTTGGAGAAAAACTACATACATATACAATAGTAGATGCAATTAATGATGGAAATGTATTACCATTTAGAATTGACTATGTAAATACAGTAAAAGAAAAAGAAGGAATGACGGATAAAGAAGTTGCAGCTATAAATACAGAAGAAGCACTTTCATCATATGAAAGAATAAGTAAAATAGTAGAATATATAATAGATCATTTTGACCAAAAAACAAAAAGAAATTCTTTTTATGATTTAAAGGGACAAAGAGTAAATGGATTTAACTCAATATTTGCTGTAAGCTCAATTCCAATGGCAAAAAAATATTACTTAGAATTCAAAAAACAATTAGAAGAAAAGCATAAAGATTTAACAATTGCAACAATATATTCCTATGCACCTAATGAGGAAGATAATAGTAATGGAATATTAGAAGATGAAGAGTTTGAAACGGATTTACTAGACCAAAGTTCAAGAGAATTTTTAGACTTTGTTATAGGAGAATATAATAAGAAATTTAAAACAAATTTCTCATCAGAGGGAAATGGATTCCAAGACTATTATAAAGATTTATCAGACAGAGTAAAAAATAGAGAGGTTGATTTACTAATAGTAGTAAATATGTTTTTAACTGGATTTGATGCAACAACATTAAACACATTATGGGTAGATAAAAACTTAAAACAACATGGATTGATACAAGCATATTCGAGAACAAACCGTATTTTAAATTCAGTAAAAACTTATGGAAATATTGTATGTTTTAGAGATTTAGAAGAAGCTACTAATGATGCTATTGCACTATTTGGAGATAAAAATGCAAGTGGAATAGTTTTACTTAAATCTTATGAAGATTACTATTATGGCTATGAAGATGATAAGGGAAGAAAACAATTAGGTTATGAAGAGAGAATAGCAATGCTTCTTCAAAAATATCCATTAGGAGAGCAAATAATTGGAGAACAAAATAAAAAAGACTTTATTGTACTAATGGGAAATATTTTAAGACTTAAAAATATATTATCTTCATTTGATAAATTTGCAGGAAATGAAATATTATCAGAAAGAGATTTTCAAGATTATATAGGAACATATACAGATTTATATGAGGAATATAAATCAAAACCAGAAGAAGAGGAAAGCATTAAAGAGGATATAGTATTTGAAATGGAACTTGTAAAACAAGTAGAAGTAAATATAGACTATATATTGATGCTAGTTGCTAAATATCATGATTCAAATTGTGAAGATAAAGAAATACTAGGTTCTATAGATAAAGCTATAAAATCAAGTTTAGCACTTCGTTCAAAGAAAGAGTTAATAGATAAATTTATTTCAAAAATCAATGCAGACACAAATGTATATAGTGATTGGGCTAAATTTGTAAGAGAGCAAAAAGAAATAGATTTAGAAAATTTGATTAATGAAGAAAACTTGAATGAAGAAGAAACAAGAAAGTTTTTGGATAATTCTTTTAGAGATGGAGAAGTTAAAACAACAGGTACTGATATAGAGAAGATATTACCACCAATGAGAAGATTTGGAGGAGGGAATAGAGCGGAAAAGAAACTAACAATAATTAATAAGATAAAGAAATTCTTTGAAAAGTATTTTGGAATAAATAGTTCAAATAATGAAGAAAACAATGAGATAAGATATGATGTTACTGATGAGGAAGAGGATAATAATTTAGCAATGGTTGCTGAAGATAGTGAAAAATATAAAATAGAGGAAAATAATGAAAATTAAAGATATAATTAAATATATATTTTATAAAATAATTGACTTTCAACCATTTTTTTATAGATTTCCAATAAAAATTTTTAATTATAATTTTCAAATACATAAGAATGACGTGGATCCTTGGCCTTCATTTCCACATATGCATTCAATAGAAGATAATTTGGTGCTAAATATATATACAGGAGAAGTATATAGAAAAATTACTAGAGATTGTATTGGAGAAGCAAGAGATAAAGATATGATAAAATTATGGAATGATACAAAGTTTTTAAATATAGTTATTGAAGCAAGAAAAAATAAACCAATAAATGTAAAAGAATTAAGTAAAATACCTATAGAGTGGTTAAAGGAAGAAAATTTGAAGTTGATAAAAGAATATGATGAATATTATTAATAATATTATATTTATATTAGGATTAGTAATTGCTCTGAATAGTTACAAAAAAATTGAAGTAAAAAAGAATATTGTTTTATATGTATTGTTAAGTATTATATCAATAGTTATAGATTTAGTACTTATTAACGATAAAGTATGGAATGATATATTTAGAATAATTTGTTATTATATTTCAATAAAATTAATAATAAAGGAAAAAGCAAATGTTATAGATATATTTTTTATTCAATTGGAATTACTTAGTTATTATATATTAAATAAAACAATAAATAGCAATATATATCCAGAAGTGTTGATTTTTATAATATCTATGTTATTTTTATTAAATAAAAATAAATTAATAAATATCAATCATAGTCTAATGCATAGATGGAATACTCCAGAAAAAGGGTTAACTATGAGATGTATATTAGTTATTTTATTTAATTTATCTATATATGTTGTATACAGATTTATGTAAGCGATAAATTAAAGAAAATAAATCATTAATAGCAATAAGAAAAAGTTAATATTATAAAAATTTTTTTGTTAGATAAAGGAGGAACTTATGGCTAAAAATATTGAACCTAGTTTAGTAACTATAGGGAATTATTTAAAATTAGAAGAAGATACTAAATTTATAATACCAGCATACCAAAGAAAATATGCATGGGAAATAGCAAATTGTGATAAATTATGGTCTGATATTATAGATTTTATTGAGAGTAAAAGTAAAGATTTATATTTTTTTGGAACCATTATAATTAATTGCTCTAAAGATGATAGAGAACTTGATTTAATAGATGGACAACAAAGAACAACTACATTTATGCTTTTATTAAAAGCATTATTAACTAGAATAAATGAAACGTTAGAAAAAATGGTGGATGACAATGAATCTGACCAACTTAAAAGGGCACTTAGAGAAAGAAGAAGAAATTTAATTAGTATATTGTATAAAGTTGATTCAGAAGATATAACGGATGATCCAGATGATGAAAAGGATAAAAAAATATATGATGGTTTTAATAGTTTAATAAATAATTCTAATCAAGAAATATATAAAGAAGAACTTATAAACATTATGAAATCTTCAAAATACGAAGAAGCAGAAAGAAATGCATTTAAAATTAAATATAAGCAAAAAGATAATAGATATACCAATTTTTTTAGAAATTATAAACATTTTTATTTAAAAGAGGATTTAGGTAAAATAGATTTTTTAAATAAATTTACAAGAACAATAATAAAAGAATGTCAGGTAATTGAAATTAAAAGTTGGAAAGTAGATCAAGCAATAACAATGTTTAATTCATTGAATTCTGATGGTATGCCATTAACTGATTCGGATATTATTTACTCAAAAATGTATGAAGCCGCCCAAGATGATGAGCGAAACATATTAGAAGAAAAATGGAAATATTTAATACAATTAACAAACGACTTAGAAAATAAAAAAATTGTTAGCCTAACAGGTCTTTTAAATCAAAAAATGTATTTATATCGTAGTATTAATGGAGATACAATGAATTCTAGTGGAAATATAGATGTTACGACACCAGGATTAAGGAGATATTATACTCAAGAAAATACAAAGTTGATAAAAAGTCCTATAAAATTCTGTAATGAGCTGATTATACTTGCTGAAATGTGGGATATTGCCAAAGACAATAAAATAATGAAAGTTTTATTTAATTTTAATGATAATTCAAAATTGTTTTTAGCAAGTTATTTTCACAGATTTGACAATTATTTTGTAAGTGACGATAATGGAAAATTTATCATTAGTGAAGAAAACCAAAAGAAACTTATTAATAAAATTGAGGAAATGGCTGAACTAATGCTTAGACTATTTACTATTTTATCCTTAGTAGATGCCGGATATTCAAGTTCGAATTTTAAGTCTTTTCTTTTTAAAGAAGAAATAAAACTTGCAGATAATTCAATTACTTTTAAAGAAATTAAAGATGATTTTGATAAACATATTAATAAATATTGGGATAGTGAAAATATCAAATCCAGAATAAATGATTATGAAAAAAATGATATAGTTTATTTAAATGAGTACTTATTTGCGAAAGAGAACAAAATTGAATTTGAAATTAGATCAGACATAGACATTGAACATATAATGCCACAAAGTGGTATAAATTCAAAAGAAATACAAAAAGATGCTTCTATTGAGGATAATGATATGTTTTCTGATTATATTAATAAGATAGGTAATAAAATATTATTAGAATATCATATAAATAGAGCGATTAGTAACGAATGGTTTAGAACTAAAGTATCGACTACAATTGAAAAAAGGACAGGTTACATCAACAGTAAATATCCATTAGCTCAACACTTAGTAAAACAATACATAGATAAGCAAAAACCATATTGGACCAAAAATGATATTGATGAAGCTACACAAGAAGCAGGGAAAAGAATTGTAAATTTTATATTTAATCAAAATTAAAATGATTTATTCCAAAATAAAAAAATATATATGTATTTAAAATCGAGTCATAATACAGATAAGAAAAGTTATGGATTAGACAGGTATATAGTTAATATGATAATCTATAACTTGTCTTTATTAAAAATAAAAGTGGGCTTTTTCAAAAAATAATGCTAATTTGACTGTTATTATGCAAAAGAGATATTAAAGCATAAAAATATAATGATAAAATAAAGAAAATAATATGAAATATTTTATTAAATATAAAGTAACAGAAAAGAAAGAGGAAAATAAAATGAATGAAAATGTAAAAAATATTTTTTCTTTCATTAAAGAAGCACTAGAACTAAAAAATAAGAATATATATGTACTTGATAATTATGAAATTCATTTGGATTTTGGTAAATTTTATAGTCAATTTAAAGAATTAATTGAAACACCTAATTATTCAGCTTTAAATATAAATTCAGATAATATTATTTTTAAGTTAAAGTATATTAAAGATGATTCTAAAAAGGAAATACCAAAAGTGCCAGATAATTTAAAAGAATATATATCATTAAATGATAATGATATAATTTCTCTTGTAGATGATTTAGAAGAAGTGCTTAGTAATGCAGGATTGTTAGAAGAATACAAAAATTTTGATAATGATATAAAAGAAATAAATCGATATAATAGTTTAATAGATTTATATAATTCAAAATATATGCAATTTTATAATGTATATAAGAGAATCACAGATTATGAAGAAAAAATAGAAATTATATATGGTCAAAAATTGTTGATATGGAAAAACAATCAAAATGATAACATACAAAGATATATATTAGAGGCTAATTTAGATATATCAGTTGATCCTATTAATAATATTATTAATTTTACTATCAATAAAGAAAAATTTAGGGGATTTGTAATTGATTTTCTAAATTTAGAATCATATAAAATTAAAGATACTATAACTCTTTACGATTTTGTAAAAGATTTTAATGAAGAAAAAATAAACGATGAAATAGATTTTTCTGAAGAAGCCAAAAAGTATATTAATTATGTTTCAATAGAAAATGAAATTTTGGATAGGGAACTTCAGGACGGTGATACATTAAAACAAGCTAAAACATATTTATTCAATAATAGTGGAATTATTGTAAGAAATAAAAATGTAAAATTATGGATTGAAGATTTAGATAAAATTATAAGAATGTGTAACTCAACTGAATTTTTGAGTCCTATTCTTAATATGTTTGAAGTTGATTTTGCAAATCAAGAACAGGTAGAAAACCTAATAAATGATAAAACATATAATGATACTAAAGAAGACGAAATATTATTCCCATTGCCAGCAAATGATGAACAATATAAAATTGTTGATAAAGTAAAAAGTAGTAATATAGTACTAGTTCAGGGGCCTCCTGGAACAGGTAAATCACATACAATAGCAAATTTAATTTCACATTACATTTCGGAAGGTAAGAAAGTAATTGTTACAAGTGAAAAAGCAAAAGCATTAGAGGTATTGCGTGATAAAATACCAGAAAAAATTAGAAGTTTAAGTTTAGCTTTACTAACTTCGAAAGGCGTAGACAAAGAACTTGAATTTTCTATTCAAACATTATTAAATAATCAGAAAGATGACAATGAATTAGAAATAATAAAAAATACAATTCAAGAATTAAATAAAAAATTAAAAAATAATCATATGAGGAAGCAAGATACAATTCGAAAAATAATTGATTTAATGTCCAAAGATACAATTTCTCATAGATCTGAATTGAATGAAATTTTAGATTTTGGAAACATGAATGAATTGACATTAAAAGATATTGCAATATGGCTAGAAAAAAATAAGAAATATAAAATAATTTCAACTAATGATGTTGAAAATTATTCTTATACAAATCCAAGAGATTTTTTCGAAAAATTAGATGATATTTGTGAAGATATTAAAAATAAAAAGCTGGCTATTTCTAAAGAAGTGCCTATGATAGAGTATTTAAAAAATAATGAAATAGAGTTATATATCCAAGAATGTATAGGATATAAAAATTATCAATTACATAATCCAGAATTAATAAGTGCAATAAAACAATCATGCTTAACTGAAGATATTATTGATGAGCTTAACATAAAGATTGAATGTTTATCATATTTATATAATTTTTTTGAAAAAGAATGGATTAAGTCAAATATTTCATATGATGTTTTTATAAAAAAAATAGAAGAAATAAAATTACTTATTGAAAAAAATGAAGAATTTATAACAAATACAGAAAAAGAGTTATTTGATTTTTCTATTAAAATTGAAAATGAATTAGAAAAAGAAAGTTATCAAACTGTATTAAAAAATATATTAGATTTATTTAATGATAATGGAAATATTAGAATTTGGGATAAATTAAAATATAATTCATATATTAAAAGATTGGATGGATTATTATATAATAACAGAGCTATTTCAAAAGACAATATTACTCAAAAAGATATAAGCCTGATTAAAAACGCAATAGATTACTATATTTTAATTGATTCAATCAATATGAAAATTAAACAGCTTCTAGAAATAGATTTTTCAGTAAAATTTAATATTAATAAAAATCAATTTGGAAAATATAAAGATAGAATTCTAGAAATATTAAATGACTTTATTAATTTTAAGAAATATGCTCAAGAAATTGATGAGAACTTTAATAAAGCTATAAATACAAATTTATTTGCTGTTTCTTATATGGATAGTTCGGAGGAAGTAATAAATAATATATTTGAAGATTTAAAATATTATATAACTATAAATTCATCTGTAAATAAGTGTAATAAAATTATTAGTGAGATTAGAGAATTTTATAAAGATTATAATCTTCAAAATCTTGATGGATTATTAATGGCAATTCAAACTAATCAACTAGAAGAATATATTAATAATAAAAACTTATTGTTACATGAAATTAATATTATAAATCAATATAATAATTTAAAGAGTACATATTCAAATCTAGTGCAAGATAAACATGATTTAATAATAAATTATATTTACAAATTTACATTTGAAGAAAAACAATTTTTAAAAGATAACATAGATAAAATAGTAAAGTATCATTATATTGAGAAGTATTATTTGTCTTTAGAAAAGAAAGAATCAGAATTGCCAAAATTATATGCTGAAAGAGAACGATTAATAAAGGAAGAAAAAGATATTATTTCTGAACTAGTTAAGATTAGAGGATGGTATTTTCAAAACAAAAATATGAATTATAATATTAGTACTAGTTTAAGCAGATGGGTTAATTTAAAGAAAAAACTTGGAGGAGGAACTGGGAAAAATGCTAATTTATATTTAAGGCAAATGCGTGAAGAAATGAATACTGCAAAAAATGCAATTCCTGTTTGGATTATGCCGATTGATAAATTAATAGAGCAGTATCCTTTTACGAATGATCCACCATTCGATGTTTTAATTATGGATGAAAGTTCTCAATCCTCTGTATTTTCTATAAGTGCATTGGCTAGAGCAAAAAAAATAATTATTGTTGGTGATGATAAACAGATTAGTCCTAAAAATGTATTTACAAGCATAGATGCTATAAATGATTTAAGAGTAAAATATTTGAAAAATAATATTTGGGATTTACAAATATCAAAAGATATAAGTATATATGATATTATTCAAACAATTTGTGGAAATAAAAAAATCACTTTAACTGAGCATTTTAGATGTCTGCCAGAAATAATTAATTATTCAAATAAAGAATTTTACAATATGGAAATTAACCCACTAAAAGTTAGAAGTAAAGAGAATACAATTAGTAAGCCTATAAAAACAGTATATGTTCCTAATGCAGCATGCAAAAAAATTAATGGACAAGTATATAATCAAGCTGAAATTGATAGAATAATAATGTTAATGGGTGAAATTGCTAATGATAAACAGTATGATAATAAAACGATTGGAATTATTGCTTTACAGAATAGTACACAATATATTCAAAAAGTGACTGAAAATTTAATGCAAAAATTTGGAGAAAATTTTATTAAAGAACGTAAAATTAAAGTGGGAACAACATATGATTTTCAAGGTGATGAAAGAGATGTTATTATTTTGGGGATGATTATTGCTAGCGTTATAGAAAATGGTGATAAATACAGCTTTAGAGCACTAACTACACAAGAATTTGATAAATCATTTAATGTAGCAGCCTCTCGAGCTAGAGAACAAATGATTTTAGTTCATTCAGTTAAATTAGATGAATTGTCACCTAATTGTAACAGGTATAAACTTTTAAATTATTGTTTGAATTATGACAATAAAAAAGAAATAGAATATGAAAAGCTATTTGAGTCTGATTTTGAAAGAGATATTTATAATTATTTATCTTCAAAAGGATATAGTTTAATACCTCAATTTAAAGTAGGAAATTATAGATTGGATTTTGTTCTTACAAATGATAAAAATCAGAAAATTGCTATAGAATGTGATGGAGATAGATATCATGGTATTCAACAATTAGAACATGATTTAGAAAGACAATCAATATTAGAAAGATGCGGATGGAAATTTGTAAGAATTAGGGCAAGTGAATTTTATTATAATAGAAATGAAAGTACTAATAAGCTTATTGAAACAATAGAAAATTATTTGAATGGAAATGATATTATAAGATATACATTTTAACACATATTATAATAATATCTTTAAATTATTTTACAAAAAGTTTTAAAAATTAAATTAATTATAGAATTAACAAAAGTTTTTTTGAATTTTAAAAAAATTTCTGATAATACAAACTAGAAAAAACAAAAAATATATAAGTAGGTGGTAGACATTTTTACTAATTAATTATATAATATATAGAGAATTTTTAAAAGGAGATAATAATGAAGGTAACGGATGTTGCGAAATGGTTTTATAAAAACAATGAGCAAACAAAAAAGAATAACAAAGATGGAAATGTTGTAATGCAAAAATTATGTTATTATGCTCAAGCTATGCATATAGCTGTATATGGTGAACCTCTGTTTGAAGAGAGGATTGAAGCGTGGGAAAATGGTCCTGTCGTTGGAGAAGTATATAAATTATATAGATGGTATAATTTAATGCTAAATAGAGAGACTCAAATTGATATTGATGAAAAAGATGAATTAATATTAAAAGTTGTCAATTCTGTGTATGGATTTAAAACTGCTCAAGAATTAATTGAAAGTACTCATAGTGAAAAGCCATGGAAACAGTATGAAAGCGTTTCGAAAGACAGAAATAATAATCCTGAAATAAAAAAAGAAGATTTAAGAGAATATTATTCGAGTTTGTTGGATATTTATGAAGCAAATAAAGAAAATGATTTTGAAAATGAAACAATGTATAAGTATTTGAACTGCAATTTTATATACAATAAAAACAATATAACAGATATTAGCCCATATGTTGATAGATTAAAAGAGATAGCTCTTCAACAAGTTAAAGCAAAATCTTTTAATATATATCTAGAAGAAGGCAATGAATTAGTAATATATGATTGATCCATATTATTATAGAGGAGATATAATTGCAGTAAAAAATATAAAGTTTAAGGATAATAATTTCATAGATACAAGAATTAATGGACATCCAATATTAATATTGAATCAAGTTAATACTTTGGATGATGATTTATATGCACTTAAAATAAGTGGATCATATAGCAACATAGATGGATTGAAAAATTATTACATATTAAAACCAAATGGACAAAACAAATTAAGAAAAGCATCATACATAGATTTAAGGTATGTATATAAATTACCAAATCAAAATATTACTTGCTATAATAAATGCGTATCAGAAAAACAATATAATGAAATAATTACAAAACTGAAAGAAGTTCAAGAAGGACTAGAAGATGAGGATTATAAATTGTTTAAAGAAGAATGGTTGAACAATTAAAATAAATTAGGAAAGGTGAGAATTATCTCACCTTTTACTATTCATCAAATTGCTATAGAATGTGATGGAGATAGATATCATGGTATTCAACAATTAGAACATGATTTGGAAAGACAATCAAGATATGGATGGAAATTTGCAAGAATTAGAGCAAGTGAATTTTATTATAATAGAAATGAAATTACTAATAAACTTATTGAAGCAATAGAAAATTATTAGAATGGAAAGGATAGTATAAGATATACATTTTAAGACATATTATAGTAATATCTTTAAAATATTTTACAAAAAGGTTTTAGAAATTAAAAGAATTACAGCATCAACAAAAGTTTTTTTGAATTTTTGAAAAACTTTCTTATAGTACAAACTAGGTTGAAATTTTTGAATATAATTATTGACAGGTGATATACCATAGTATATAATCAACTCTTATAGAGAAAAAGAGAAATCTTTTGCAGAGCTATGTTCTTAAAGCGTGGCTCTATTTTTCTTTTTTGAAAGAATTTAATTTTATAAAAGAATATTAAGTTTTATGTACAAACATTAATGATGTTAGTAGATGATATCTCAAATAGTTCAATATTTTCACAAAGAAGAGACAATATATGCAAATAAATATATTACTGTAAAAATATGATACAAAAAACAAATCACAAATCTTTGAAACGAAATATTACAAATGTTTGAAATAAAAAATCTACAATTAACCGAAATAAAAAACTACAAATAGCCGAAAAATAATTATATAAATAACCGAAAAACATTGTATAATTTTAAAAGTAATGGTATAATATAATAAAGTAAAGGAGGGATAAGAGTCATGCAAGATTATAAAAACAGAATTGTTGATGAGATTTTAGAAAAAAAATTAAAAGGAAAAGGAGCTGTTTTAATACAAGGACCAAAGTGGTGTGGAAAAACAACAACTGCTGAACAAATTTCTAAAAGTATATTATATATGGCTAAATCTGATGAAAAAGAACAAAATTTAACAATGGCTGAAATCAATCCAAGTTTACTTTTACAAGGAGAAGTACCAAGATTAATAGATGAATGGCAAATTGCACCCAAATTATGGGATGCAATAAGGTATGAAATAGATCATAGAAATGCAGAAGGACAATTTATTTTAACAGGGTCTTCTGTTCCAGCGAAAATGGATGATGTAACTCATAGTGGTACAGGACGATTCGCATGGCTATTAATGAGGCCAATGAGTTTGTACGAGTCAGGTGAATCAACTGGGCAGGTTAGCTTAATAGATTTATTTGATGGAACAAAAAAGATAGAAGGAATAAATAATATAGACTTAGAAAAAATGGCTTATTTAGTATGTAGAGGTGGATGGCCAAGAGCCATTTTTATGGAAGAAGAAATAGCACTTGAACAAGCTTATGATTATTATGATGCTGTTGTTAACAGAGATATTTCAGAAGCAGATGGCATTTCTAGAAATCCAGAAAGAGTAAAAAATCTTATGAGGTCATATGCAAGGAATATGGGAACTCAAGCATCAAATGATACATTAAGAAGTGATATGATTGCTAATGATTCTACTTCTCTAGATACAGATACTGTGTTGTCATATGTAAATGCATTAAAAAAGATATTTGTAGTAGAAGAATCACCAGCTTGGAATCCAAATTTAAGAAGTAAAACTGCAATAAGAACATCTGATACAAGATATTTTATTGATCCATCTATAGCAGTTGCTTCATTAGGAATAGGACCAAAAGATTTAATAAATGATTTGAATACATTTGGATTATTGTTTGAAACATTATGTATAAGAGATTTAAGAGTTTATGCAGAAAGCATAAAAGGAAAAGTTTATCATTATAGAGATGCAAATGATTTGGAATGTGATGCTGTTATTCATTTAAGAGACGGTTCTTATGGTTTAATAGAAATAAAATTAGGTGGAGATAGTTTAATAAATGAAGGAGCAGATACATTAAAAAAATTGGAATCACGAATAGATATAACTAAAATGAAGAATCCGTCATTTTTACTTGTGCTTACAGCAACAGGCAAATATGCATATAGAAGAGAAGATGGAGTATATGTAGTTCCAATTGGATGTTTAAAAAATTAGGAAAATGAAACAAAAGAAAAGCAAAATATGAAGGTAGTATATTTTACAGGAATATTTTGCTTTTTTTATCAGTATTAAAAAATCTTATAAAATATGGAGAAATAAAAATGATAAGCAATATATATAATTTTTTTATTAATAATTGGGTTAATATGGGCATGATTTTGGTTGGTTGTGTAGCTATAATAGTATATAAAATGCAGAAAGCAGATGAAAAGAAAAATGCTGCAATATTAGTTGTTACTCAAATAGATGATTTGAAAAATAAAATAACTGATATTGTTGAAATAATTAATAATAATAAATTAGATGCAGTTGGTATTTATGAAACTTTAGACATGTTAGAAGAAAATCAATGGAATAAATATAAACATTTTTTTGTAAGTGACATTGATTTGAATAGTTTAAGAATAATTGATAATTTTTATGCGGGAGTTTCATTGATTAGAGAACAACTTGTTTTATCGAAAAAAATGCAACAGCAATCATTTTTTAATAATCAACAGTTTTTGGGGCAAGATTGTAATATGTATTTAATACAAGCATTAGATAACATAAATATGGGTAGTATTGCTAATATAAAAGAAGCTTTAAAAAATATTCCAGAAGAAAATGAAACGTCAAAAATTATGAAAGAAACTGCAATAAAAATAGCAGAGTATCAATTTTCAGATAATGCTGATCAAACACAAGTTATGAATACATATATAAATAAAACAAATAAGTTAAAGGAACAATTTGGTAAACAAGGAATTTTTGTATCATATTTACCAGAATAGGTGCGAATGACAATAGAAAAAGAATTGAATAAATTAAGCCATATAGAAATAATAGGGTGTATGGGATATAAAAAATTAAAAAAAATTGCAAAAATAAAATAATTAATTTTTTTAATAGTTAATTATAGAATTATTAATATGTTTTCAATTAGAATTATAAAATAAAAAAGTATAAAAATAAATTTTAAAGTTAAAACTTATATTTTTTTAGTATAGGCTAAAGATTAAAAAAAAATTCTAAAAAAACATTTAAATTACATAAAAAGTGTGAGATTTTTAAAAAATTAAAAATAGTGAAATGTTATTAGTTATAGAGCCTTATAAACAAGTTTATTTCTACACGAAATAGTGATTTAATATAGAAAAATATTAGTAATAATTGGATAATAGAAGGAGATAGTAAAATGACTGTAGATGAATTAGAAGAAAGATTAAGAAATGAATTTCCAAATATTTATAAATGTATATTAATAAATGGCGATTGGGGAATTGGGAAAACTTATTTTTTGAAAAATAAATTTTTAGTCAATAAAGATTACATTTATGTGTCCCTTTTTGGAACTAATAGCATAGAATCATTTAAGAATGAAATATATTCTAAGTTCAATAAGTTTATAGGAAAAATAAAGAATATGACAAAAAGAACAGAAGGAAATAGTATTGGAATAGGACCAATTTCACTTCCTATAAGTTATTGGGAGACTGATATTAATAAAGTAATTAATAAAAAAACAAAAAATAAAGAGATTATTATAATAGTAGATGATTTAGAAAGAAAAAATAAAGAAATAAACATAGAGGATATTTTAGGAACAATTGAATCTATTTCAGAAATTAAAAATGTTAATATTATTTTAGTAGCAAATGAGAAAAAAATAACTGAAAAAGAAAAGTTTTTTGATTTTAAAGAAAAGGTAATTCAAAAGACGTATAATGTTCATAAGTATTCAAAAGATGCACCAAAAGAAATAACTAATTATTTATTAAATAATGCAAAAGAAAAAGCAAATATAAATATAGAAGATATAAAAAATTTTATATTGAAAGTATTTGAAACTCATTCTGTAAATAATTTAAGAACATTAGAAAAAGGAATTAATTTTGTAAAATTAATAGTTCGATATATTGATTTGAAAGAATTAGATATTAGTGAAATTAAGGATATAATTATAGCTTCTCTATCTATAGTAATTGAAACAATTGAATGTATATATATGAAAAATGAAGAAGAAACTAAACAAGAAAGTTTAATAGAAAAAATAATTGATGATTCAGGAGATAAATTAACTCGTTGTATAATAAAAAATTATTTCAAGGAACAATATTTTGTAAGTAAAAAAAGTACAATGATTAATTTATTATTAGATATATATCAAGATAAAGAAGTACAGATTAATTTTAAAAGATTAAATAAATATTATAAAGATTTACACACAATTAATGAAACAAAAGAAGAAATTGATTTATTTTATATGTCAGAAGAACAACTTAAAGAAAAAATTAAGCTTTTCTATAATAACTACGTTTTAAAAGTTGATAAAAAATTAGACATAAATAATTGGTTTAAAAAATTAAATGAAATATATACATATGCCAAAATAATTGGTGAAGAAGATTTTTTTAAAGATGAAGAAATTTTAAAGGCGATGGATCTTTATTTGGAAAATTTGCAAGTTAATGAAGGTTTGTTTTACATCTTAGATAGGCATATGCCTATCCAAATATCTGAAAACAAAATGTTAGAATATAATAAGGAATTAAATAAAAAAATAGCAGAAAAATATTATTCTAAGTCTGTAGAAGAAATTATCAAAAAAATAAAAGTAGGTAACTTTCCAATACAAAGTTTAGATAGATTATATACGATATATACAGAAGGTTATATAAATTTTGATAAGCAAAAAATAATAAATATGATGAAAGAAAATAAATACTTTATTCCAGACCTTAACTATGAAATATCTGATAATACATGGAGTTGGGCGCATAGCATATGGGAAAAAGCTAGAAGTTATAAACAGTATAGAAAAGATAATAGTTTCGAAAAATGTGTAAATGATCTTTTAAAACATGCAACATTGCTAGGTAGATATAGAATAGAATCACTAAACAGACAGTATGGTATAAAGATAGAAGAATTATAATAAAGAATAGGCGGGACAAAAATAAACAGAATCTCGTCTATTTTATTTAGCACTGTTAGAAAGAATATTAACAATTGAGTTTGTGATATTTTAAAACGTATCTTCATAAAAATTAATATAATATAAATTAGTAATTTAGGTAACTAAATGATCAAACATTACGCTAATAACATTAGATTTTATGTTATTGGAATTATAAGAGTTACATTAGCAGTTTTTTATTTATGACAAGCCGAGATTATTTCTCGGCTTGTTCTATACTAACTTAACCTCCTACTTCACAAACTCATCCACCATCTCCTGAATCATATTAATATATTTAATTTGTTCCAAAAAGCTATTTCTTTCAGAAGGTATAGGATACTTTTGTCTAAGTTCAAATTCAATCAAATTAGCATAACCATTCAAATGATCTTTAAAATCATATAAATAGTTCATAATAGAGCCATTCATAACTAAACGAGAAAATTTAAAATGTTTATATTCTTCTAAATATTTTTTTGCCAATTTACCATATTTATTTAGTTCCAATATTATTACCTCCCAAACTAATAATAACTAAATTTAAGCAATCACCAAAACCAGCTCTATAATATTTGTCATTCCAATAAGAAATATAATCAAGAAATCTATTATTAAGTTTATCAAATTGTTTCTCAACATATTTCTTGTTACTTTCTGGTACATTTCTTAAAATATTTTCGGTATATGTATCAAAATTAACTAAATGCTCTTTATCTTCTTCAGTAATTTTACACAAACTTTCATCTCTAAAAATTATCCATTCTTTCATTAAATCTTGAATTGTATTATTATTTAATTCCATAAAAATTTTCCTCCTAAAATTACAAATATTATTTAAAAAAATTTACAAAATATCCCATAAAAAATTGGGGAGAAATTGGGGAGAAATTTTTCAAAACCACCCCAATTTTAACAAAATTCAACACAAAATAAAAATCTCTAAAAGTGTTGAAATCACAGCGATACAATACAATTCAATACTACTCATAAAATATATTATGTAACCCTCATAACCTGAAGGTTTAAAACAAATAATTTTTAATAAAATAAAGACATTATTTAAAAATTATGATAGAATTAGAAAAAAATAGGTGATAATATGGGTATTTTAGACAGTGCAAGTAGTCAATCCGTTTCAAGAGGATATGATTATTATAAAGAAGGAAGAGTTGTTTTATGTCAGCAAATTTCAAATTATGAATTTATGGGAAAAATACAAGGTAATGATAGCAAACCATATAATGTGGTAATAAATATAAACCATCCAAGAAAGTCGACATGTAATTGTCCATTTGCAAAAGGAAGGCAGATTATATGTAAGCATATGGTAGCTTTATTTTTCTATGTTTTGCCCGAAGAGGCCAAAGACTATGAGGATTGGTTGGTAAGCGATTATTATGATGAAAATGATGAAGATGACTACTATGAAGAGGATTACTACGATTATGATTATTATGATAAATATAACAGATATTCAAGATATAATGATGATTTTATAAAACCCATTTTTTTCGATGAAATATTAAATAATTTTGTAAATAATTTATCTGAAGATGAAATAAAAAATTTATTTGTTCAAGAATTAAAGAGGAATGAAAGGTATACTTTTGAAAAATATTTGCACAAAGAATATGAAAAATATCTGTTAAATTCAAAAAATACTCATGCTTTAATAGATAAAATTAATTCTAGATTTAAGAAATTATCTGATGACTATGATTTTAATTATAATGATTTTTCAGTACAACTTTTAAACAAAAGTGAAAAGAAAAAGATTAAAGAGATATATGAATCAGATGATAAGATGAGAAATATTATAGATAAAATATTTTTGGTCCCTGATTTGGCAACATACGATGATTACAAATGGATTACTAATTTTTATAAAAATAACGTTTATGCTAATAAAGAAAAAATATCTAAGTTTTGCAAAGATTTAACTTCGCTTTTTAATTTGCTAAAACATTATAGCATTAAAAATACAACTCCTAAATCTAATATTTTGATAACATTATATATTTTAAATAATTATACAATAGAAGAAACTTCAAAACTTTTAATAAAAAATTCAAAATATGATGAATTTATTGATTATATTTTAAACAATACTAATAATTTAAATTTATTATATAAAAATTTTTATGACAATATTAAAAAAGAAAAGTATTTAAATTATAATAAAATTGCAGAAATCTTAAAAAAGTTTTATTATGAACATGGTATAGAAGATATTGAAGATGAATGTGATTATTATAGTTTTTTAGGGACAAAAAATATTAATTATTTAGAAGCATTAAGATATTCTAATAAATTTGATAAATACATAAATGAATTATTAGATAAATGTAAAGATACTATTATTTTAGAAAAAGTCTATATTGTTTTAGAGCAAAAAGAAAATCTATTTAAATTATTATGTAATAAAGAAAATGAATATAGATTGATAGCTAATATTGAGGTTTTAAAAGATGAATATACTGATAAATTATTTAAAAAATAGAATTTATGAAGTTTTATCTGGAAAAAAAGATAGAGAAAGTTATAAAAAAGTAGCTAGTCTAGTATTGGCAATAAAAAAATTAAATAATGGAGAGCAATTAGTGAATAATACAATAAAAGAATTAAAATATTCTGAGTATGCTAAAAGGACAGCTTTATTTGACGAGATAGAAAAAGCAATTAATAGATAATGTAGTGTATCATAGAGGTGGATTTTTATTTTCCACCTCTATAATAACATTTGAAGGTTACTTCTACAATGTATACAAAAGCAGATAATAAATAGTTTTTGAATTAATTGACAAATATATAAATAAATGTTACCTTATTGATTAAGTTATATAGAGGGAGTTGGTTTTATGGGTAGATTTTTATGTGTAGGAATCGCAACAAAGGTATTTGTAAAAAAAGATGGTTATTCAAAAGAGAAAATAATGAATCAATTAAAGAAATCACTAGATTTAAAAATTTATGATGAGCCAATAGAAGATGAGAAATTTTTATTGTTAGGAATGAAGAAGGAATATATAGAAAAATATGCAGTTCCATTTGTTGAAGAACAATTAAAGATTGTGCTAGAAAATATGGCGGATATAGAAGATTATGAAAGAATTTCAAAAAATTTAAAGGAACTATTAGAAAATTCAAAAGGTAAAAATTATAAAGAATTAATGCAAATGGCAGAAGAACAACAGAATATAAATTTTGAATTAGCTGAAGGAAATTTGTTTACTAATGATATTTCATATATTGGAGATGGGTTAACAATATTTGCTGATTTGATAACATATTTGAATGATGGGAAAATTGTAATGGAAACTTATTATGATATGTTTAGATATTTTAGAAATACAATTATAAAAAGTAGTGATAGCCCAATAAAAACTTCGGCAATGATTTCAATTGTAGGATAACTTCATTAACATAGTAAATCTATTAGAGTAAGGAGTAGATGTCGAAATGGGAGAAATGATTAGATGTAAAAAATATGGAGATATATTGCAAAGCAAATACAGATATAATTTTCAAATATGTAGATGTGGCTCTTGTTACAAAGATGGAAGAGATGATTATTGTAGAGTTGGTGGAAATAAAGAGGATATAGAATGGCTAGATATAAAAGATAAAAAAAATTGTAATAAGAAAAAAAGGCTAAAATCTTATTTGTATACCAAAGGTAAATTCGGAAAAAGATTTAGAGAAGTTTTGGATACGAACAACGAATATCTTTATTCACACGGTCGTTATCCTACTAAAATAAGAAAAGAGGATTTAACAGAAGATTATATAGAATTTAGAAGTAGGGTGATTTGGTATATGACAGGATATGTAAAAACATCTGGAATAGTTGATATAGGATATAAATCAATAAAAATAAATCATTTATTTAAGGATGATTATCTATATATTTCTTATAAAGAAAAATTAAAGTTTGAAAAAAATATATTTGGATTTTGTGATTATACTAATTATGATATTTGCATTTGTGGTAACAGTATTATTCCAATTTTATTTGCAATTGAGGAAAATTCAAAAATTAATATAAATGGCGTAAAAGAAAAAATATATGAAAAAGTAGATTGGTATAAAAATCATTATAAGGAAGACTATTTAATACAGTTTGATGATGAAAATGTGGATATATTTGAATATTATAAGAAGTGTTATTGATTCCAATAGCACTTCTTTAAGCTTTGGCTTTGCTTGATTTTAACCTTCTAATTGAAGCAAAAAATTTTATTGTCGTTTTTAATTACTTGGCTGTAAATTTTTGTTCAAATTCACCACCTCCAAATCCCTAATCGCAGGATTGTACAATTGATGTCCCAGATAATCAAATCTAGAGCCATGACAAGGACAATCCCAAGTCTTATCAAGATTATTCCAACTAAGAAGGCAACCTAAATGAGTGCAAATAGGTTTCGCAGCAAATATTTTTCCATCTTTATCTTTATATATTCCAACTTTTTCGCTATTATATTCAAAAACATGCCCGGTATCGTTTTCTATATCGCTAAAATTCTTATCAAAATCTGAAACACGTTCAGTAATGTTTTTACTAGCATCTTTAGTGTTCTCCGAAGTTCTCTCAGGCACCTTAAATTTATTAATCACAAGTGAATTAGCAGTTTCTTTTACCATATTTCTAAGTTCTTCATTATTCTTAATAGGATGTAATCTAGTAGCTTTAAATACATCTTCATATTTGTTTTCATACCCTAAAATCTTGTCAACAATAATGTTAGCAGCAACATTAGAAGAAGTCATTCCCCATTTATTAAAGCCAGTACCAATATACATATTAGTCATAAAATGAGAAAACTCACCGATATATGGGATTTTATCAAGTGTAATACAATCTTCAGTATTCCATTTATATAAAACTTTACAATCAGGATAATATTTTCTAACCTTATCTTCCAAGATATTGTAAGCATTTGATAAATCTATCTTACTACCAGTCTTATGATCTGCACCGCCCAACTAGCAACAACCTTTTTTCATTAGAACCATTTACAAATCTATATGAAAAAGTAGGTTGTTCAGAATTTATATACATTCCATCAAAAGTTTTAGAACCAATGTCTACAGCAATTACATATGATGTTGATTGGTACATCTTAAAAAAATAATATCCTAAACGATCAATGAAAGGATAATGAGTTGCTAGTATTACATATTTTGACCTAACAACATAATCTTTACATGAAGTTATAAACTCATCATTTTCCTTTTTAATATTTTGAACAAGCGTATCTGTATAAATTTCACCTGTACCTTTTGCAAGATTTAAACTAGCACCACCTGGACTATTTTCAACGATGCCATCTCCAACAGAAACTGAACCAACCGAACCAGCATTAACTAAGCCATCAATCGCACTAGAACCATTAGAAGTAATACATTTTGCCAATCCATACGCATATTTTATAGGATTAAACTCAGCTTGATTTGGAAACCTTAAAGCACCTAACACATTAAAGGGAAGAGGAGTAGATGTAACAAATTCGCTTTTAAACCCAAGAGAATTTACAGCTTTATTTTCTAATTTAATTTTTTCTAATTCATCCAAATTATTAGTATAAACATAACTATCTTGTCTTACAAAATCACAGTCAATATTTTCATCATTTATAATCTGATAAATATTTTCTATGGCATCTTGATTTGCGTACAAATATTTCTTAGCCATAGATTCACCTAAAGAGTCAATTAAATATTTATATATAAGATTATGCTGACTTGTTATTTTTGCAGTAGTATGCCCAGTTGTTTTACTGGCAATATCTTTCTCTTTCTCCAAAAGAACAACATTATATCCTTGTTTTGTTAAATAATAACCGCAAGTAAGTCCAAAAATACCAGCACCTACTATACAAACATCAGTAGATATGTCCTTTTCTAATTTATTAAACTTATTTTTATTTTCTATAGAATCAAGCCAAAAAGAATTCATAAGATACCTCCATTAGATCTAATTATGCTCATAGTTGCCAAAGTATTACTATATTAACTAAATATAGTTTGAATTAAAGTCAGTCCGTATAACACAAAAAAGAGATAATTAGCTAAAGATGAAACTGTTCTTTTTTATGTGAGTTTAGCTAATAAAGTTATACGACATTCACTGAATATGTATACTAATTAAATTCTATATTAAGATTATGTACAAGCACATAAAAAATTATTCGACAAATATGCTAACTAGATAAATATCTTTGATTAAATATGTAGTACCAGTTATAACAATAAAATTAGTGAAACAACTAATTAAGTAAATAATTTTAACTAATTATTGGATAATTTAATAAGAAATGAAAATAAACACACATTGAAACATCTAGTATTTTAAATAATAATTTTAGTTGAGCGAGCTTTTAAATAAAAATGTTTAGTGACACGAAATTTATATATAATAGGAATTAAAGAAATAAAAACAATAAAGCGAAAGTATCAATGCAGAAGAAAATAAAGCATTGATACTTTCTTGAAATAAATCTTTTATCAGCAAAGGAAGAAAAAAATATGGATGTCCTTTACTTTACATAATTGTAACACAATAAAAATGCAAAGTTTGTAGAAAACTGTCGAAAAGCTTAAAAAACTTGAAAAAACACAAAAAAATTGAGATATAATAAGCTTTTTTGGAGCGAAAAACAAAATAACATTGTGAAAATCGCAAAAACTAAAGAATTTACCTTGTAAATTAAGATATTCTAAAATAAAATATAAAAAATTTAATATTTTGTAGAAAATAGTCGAACTATATGTTATATTATTTATAGTAGGATTGGTGAAAGAATGAACAAAAAAAGCATAAAGATAATACTAATAGAACTTTTAATATTAATACTAGCAATTATTGGGGTAAATAGTAATCTAATGCAATATACACCAAGTTGTTTATTTTACGAAGCTACAAATCTTCAGTGTCCTTCTTGTGGGGGAACAAGATGTGTAGAAAATATATTAAAAGGTAATTTCAAAGAAGCTTTTTTGTTTAATCCAATATTTTTTATAGTCATTTTTTATTTAATGCTATGTAATATAGTATATTTAATTAACTTAAATAAGAAAAAAGAAATTTTAACTTGGATATATCCAAAGTATTGGTATGCTATAATTTTCGCTGTGATCCTAGTAATATATGGAATATTACGTAACTTAGTCTAGTAAATTAACAGCCAAGATTTAACAAAAATCAAATAAATTAATAGACATTAAGTAATACATATATAGTGTGATTTTAAATAATAAAATCAGGTTTGCCCAAAAGAAAAATTTCCTAAGAGAGTTTATTAAAATAAAGGAGGATTTTTTATGGACGAAAATAACAAAGATGATGTTATAAAAAATGATAACAATAATATCGAAGCAAATGATCAAACTATAGAAAAAACTGAAACAAATGTAGTAAAAGAAGAGCAACCAGTCCAAAAGCAAGAAAATGTGAATAACAACAATACAACAGCAAACCAGCAACAAAAAGATAAGAAAGGATTTAGTATAGCAGCTTTAGTTCTTGGTATTGTAGCAATTGTACTTTGCTGTGTATGGTATATATCAATACCATGTGGAATTTTGGCTATTGTTTTTGGTACTATAGGACTAAGATCAAGCAAAAGAGGAATGTCAATATCAGGAATTGTTACAGGTATTAGTGGTATAATCATTTCTATATTTATAATATTTATGATAATTATTTCGGGATTTACACAAGGATTAATTGAAGGTATTACAAATGGAATTGAACAAAATAATTATTCAGACTTTGATGATGATCACTACAATTATAAGTATGATAGTTTTTATAACTTTTAACGCTTAATATTATTATAAAGCAAATGAATTAAGTACAATAGCAAATAATATTAAGAAATTAATTACGGTATTTATAAAATTAAATACATATATACAAAAAGAAAAAAATAAGAGGGAGTTTTTATGAACGAAAACAAAGAAAATGAAGTAAACAATGTTGAAAGCGAGGTAAATCAATCAACTAATACTACACCAACAAATGACAAAAAAGGATTCTCAATTGCTGCATTAGTATTAGGAATAATTGCACTTGTACTTTGTTGTATTTGGTATGTATCTATACCTTGTGGTATTATCGCATTAATACTTGGAATTATAGGTTTAAAATCAAGCAAAAGAGGAATGTCAATTGCAGGAATTATTACAGGTGTTATTGGTATGATACTAAGTATTGTATTAGTAATATCAATTGTTATGCTAGGTGTAAGTATTTTTAATAATGCTCAAGATGTAATAAATGATTCTAAAGACATAATTAATAATAGTAACTATCCATCAAGCTATTACTATTATAATGACTAGGAATTAGTAAACTATGAAGGATGAAGAAAAAGTTGCTCTTCCTTACCAAAGTGGTAAGGAAGAGCATTATAAAAAATATAGTATAGCATCTAGTATATTAGGAATTGTATCAATAGTGTTAGCATCCTTTTTTCATATTTCGGTTTTATGTGGAATCATAGCAATTGGCTTTGGAGCCTCGAGTGTGAAAAATGGAAAGAAAGTTTTTTCAATAATTGGAATTATTTCAGGAGCTATTGGTATTGTCCTTACAGCTGTAATTGCTATAAATTTATTATCATTTATAACAAGTAGTTCTTTTAGGTTTATTACAGCATTATTTGAAGAATTAAAAAAAATAACAAGCTTATATTAATATTTAAGCTTGTTTTTTTATATTTAACAAGTTATTTTATCGACAAAAATTGCAGTATTTTATTGTACAAATAAATTTCTTTTGATATAATGAGCCATAGTATCATATACTGTATAAGTATATATATTCGAATGTCATAGCTACACATTAAAAACAATACAGAAAGAATAATTATGACAGAATGGAGGCAAATATGTGCGAAAAAAATTGTATGGACGAAAAATTAGCTAATGAAATGAAGGAGCTACTTAAAAATTATTCACAAGACAACTCAAATTTAATTCAAATTTTAAATGAAGTTCAAGAAAAGTATGGTTACATTCCAAAACAATCTCAAATTGAAATTTCTAATTATTTATCAATTCCAATGGCAGAAATTTATGGTGTCATAACATTTTATTCTCGTTTTACATTAGAACCAAAAGGAAAATATAATATATCAGTATGTCTAGGTACAGCTTGCTTTGTTAAAGGTTCACAAGCTTTATTAGATAGATTAAAAGAAAGACTTAAAATAGATGAGGGGCAAACTACTCCAGATGGTAAATTTTCTATAGATGCTACAAGATGTGTTGGTGCATGTGGTTTAGCACCAGTATTTACTATTAATAATGAAGTATATGGTAAAGCAACTGTAAAAAAACTAGATGAAGTATTAGATGAATACATGAAAAAAGAAGACTAAATGGCAGATGTATGTACAGCAAAAAAAGTGTAATTAAACATAATTAAGATACTTAAAGAAACATAGGAGGAACATTTTGAAAAAAGATTTATTAAAAACAAACTGTTTTGATGTAGAAGAAAAAATGATAATAATTGGAAGTTGTTTGGAATATATGTTTCCTAAAATATATAATGAATTAAATAAAATTTCAGAAAATATTTATGATGTATGTTTAGAAGATACACATTTAAATATGGTTATAACTAAAATTGCTGGAATGATAGCTAGAAAGAAATGTAAGGAACTAACATTTGTAACAGTAGATAAATCCCCACATTGCGTACAATTACATTATGTTGTAAAAGAGTTAGAAAATATAATGGATTTAAAAGATATAAAAATCAAAAATTATGTGGCAACAAATGAAGGACTAGTTGAAATACCAATCGAGGTTATAGGTTTATCTAAAAATTTGTCAAAATTAAAAAAATTAATTTAGAAAAATACTAAATTAGCAATATAATATCGAAATGAAGGGCAACTGATTAAGAGTCAGTAGGTTTACCAAATGAGTACTAAAGATGGATTAATATATCGAAAGGAGAAAAGTATGAAAACTTTAGAAGAAATTCACCAAATAAGAGAACAAAAAAGAAAAGAATTGGACTTAAGAGTAAATATCAAAGCAGATACAAGAGAAAAACATATTTTAGTATGTAGAGGAACGGGTTGTACGTCTTCAAAATCACCAGAGATTATAGAGAATTTTAGAAAGATTATAGATGAAAAAGGTATCCAAAATGTAAGAGTTATTCAAACAGGATGCTTTGGTTTATGCGCCAAAGGACCTATTGTTATAATTCGTCCAGAGGATACCTTTTATGCTATGGTAACTCCAGAGGATTGCAGAGAAATTATAGAAAAACATATAGAAAAAGGTGAAATTGTAGAAAGACTACTTTGCAAAGATGTTGATAATACAATGGTTAATCGTTTAGATGAGCTTAATTTCTATAAAAAGCAAAAGCGTATTGCTTTAAAAAATTGTGGTATTATTGATCCAGAGCAAATTGACGAGTACATAGCATTTGATGGATATAAAGCATTAGAACAAGTTTTAACATCAATGTCTCCAGATGATGTAATTAATGAGATTACTGAATCTGGATTAAGAGGTCGTGGAGGAGCCGGTTTCCCAACAGGTAAGAAATGGCTGTTTACTAAACAAGCTGAAGGCGACCAAAAATATGTTGTATGTAATGCAGATGAGGGTGACCCAGGTGCTTTTATGGATCGTAGTATTTTGGAGGGTGATCCACATAGTGTACTAGAGGCAATGGAGATTGCAGGTTACAGTGTTGGTGCAGATAAAGGATATATCTATGTAAGAGCAGAATATCCAATTGCTGTACAAAGGCTTCAAGTTGCAATAGATCAAGCAAGAGAATATGGATTACTTGGAAAAAATATTTTTGGTACAGATTTTTCTTTTGATATAGAAATTAGATTAGGTGCAGGTGCATTTGTCTGTGGAGAGGAAACAGCACTTCTAGAATCTATAGAAGGAAGAAGAGGGCAACCACGTGTTAAACCTCCATATCCTGCAAATTCTGGTTTATGGGGTAAACCAACATTAATTAACAATGTTGAAACATATGCAAATATTACTAGAATTATCTTAAATGGTGCTAAATGGTATGCAAGTATTGGTACAGAAAAATCTAAAGGAACTAAAGTTTTTGCCTTAGGTGGAAATGTAAATAATATCGGACTTGTAGAGGTACCAATGGGAACGACTTTAAGAGAAATCGTTTTTGATATAGGTGGAGGAATTCCAAATGGTAGAGAGTTTAAAGCTGCTCAAACTGGTGGTCCTTCTGGTGGATGTATTCCAAAAGAGCATTTGGATACTCCAATAGATTATGAATCTCTTTCAAATATTGGTTCTATGATGGGTTCTGGTGGACTAATTGTTATGGATGATTCTAAATGTATGGTTAATATTGCTAAATTCTATCTAGACTTTACAGTTAGCGAAAGTTGTGGTAAATGTACACCATGTAGAATTGGTACAAAGAGAATGTTGGAAATATTAGAAAGAATGTGTGAAGGTAAGGCTGATGAAGATGATTTATATAAATTAGAGAAATTAGCGTTAAATATTAAAAAATCTGCTATCTGTGGACTTGGTCAAACAGCTCCAAACCCAGTTTTAAGTACTTTAAAATATTTTAGGGATGAGTATATGGAGCATATTAAATATAAAAAGTGTAGAGCTGGTCAATGTAAAGCTTTAGCAAATATAGAGATTGATCCAAAGAAATGTAAAGGTTGTGGTATTTGTAAAAGAAATTGTCCTGTTAATGCAATTACAGGTGAGCCAAGACAGCCACATAAAATTGATCCGGATGTATGTATTAAATGTGGTACTTGTGTTGATAAATGCCCATTTAAAGCTATTATGAACTAGTAAGGCAAAAGGTTGTTATAAGAATGAATTTGCCAAGTCCAAGTGAAGGGAGAATTAAGATGGAAGAGAATTTAGTAACATTAAAAATTGATGATAAAGAAGTTAAAGTGAAGCAAGGAACTACTATTTTGCAAGCTGCAAAGCAAGCAGGAATTGATATACCTACATTATGTTTCTTAAAAGATATTAATGAGGTTGGAGATTGCAGAATGTGTATAGTGGAAGTTGATGGAAGAAAAGGATTTGCAACTTCTTGTATTCAAAAGGCTGAAGAAGGTATGGTTGTGCATACACATTCACCAGCTGTTATGGAAGCAAGAAGAGTTATACTAGATTTAATCCTTTCTAATCATCATCGTGATTGTTTAACTTGTAGTCGTAATGGTAATTGTGAGTTACAAGCATTAGCAATGAAATTTAATGTTCAACATGTTGAATTTGAAGGTGAAATGACAGAACATAAAGTTGATGATAAATCTCCAGCGATTATGAGGGATTTTAATAAATGTATTTTATGTAGAAGATGTGTTGCTGCATGTAAGAATGTACAAGAAATTGGTGCTATAGATTGTATTAATAGAGGTTTTGAATCTTGTATTTCTACAGTTGGTGATCATAGTTTAAATGATGTTAACTGTACTTTTTGTGGTCAATGTATAGAGGCTTGTCCGACAGGGGCTTTGAAGGAGAAAGAATATATTAAAGATGTTTGGAGAAATTTAAAAGATCCAGATATTTATACTGTTGTTCAAACAGCTCCTGCTGTTAGAGTAGCTTTAGGTGAAGAGTTTGATATGCCTATTGGAACAAATGTAACTGGTAAAATGGTTTCTGCATTGAAGAGTTTAGGATTTGATAGAGTTTTTGATACAAATACAGGTGCAGATTTAACTATTATGGAAGAGGCTAATGAATTTATAGATCGTTTTTCTAAACAAGAATGTTTACCAATGATTACATCTTGTAGTCCAGGCTGGGTAAGGTTTGCAGAAAAGAATTATCCAGATTTATTAGGACATTTATCAAGCTGTAAATCTCCACATCAAATGTTTGGAGCAATGGTTAAATCATATTATGCCAAAAAATATAATGTAGATCCAAAGAAAATATGTATGGTTTCTGTTATGCCTTGTATTGCTAAGAAATACGAATGTCAAAGAGAAGAAATGGAAGTTGATGGTCTTCGTGATGTTGATTATGTAATTACAACAAGAGAATTGTCTAGAATGATAAAACAAGCAAATATTGAGTTTACTCAATTACAAGATGATGTATTTGATGAGCCAATGGGAGAAGCTACAGGTGCTGGCGCTATTTTTGGAACTACAGGTGGTGTTATGGAAGCAGCATTAAGAACTGCAGCAGATACTTTGGAAGGTAAAGACTTACCTCAATTTGAATATGAAGCTGTAAGAGGTGGTAAAGGTAGAAAAGAAGCAACTGTAGAAATTGCTGGTAAGAAAATTAAAGCAGTTGTAGTAAGTGGTTTAAGTAATGCAAGAAAAATAATGGATGAGATAAGAGAAGGAAAAGCAGATTATCAATTTGTAGAAATAATGGCTTGCCCAGGTGGATGTGTAATGGGTGGAGGCCAACCAATAAAGAGTTCTAAGATAAGAAGTGAAGTTGATGTTAGAAAATTAAGAGCAGACGCTTTATATACAATAGATGAAAAGAGTGTAATAAGAAAATCACACGAAAGTCCAGTAATGAAGCAAATGTATGAAGAATTTTTACAAAAACCAGGAAGCGAAGTAGCTCATAAATATTTACATACACATTATACAGCTAAAAATATGTATGATATCTAGGATTAGCAGGGATTTAGGGGGATTTGGGGACGGTCCTAAAATCCCTGTTTTTCCCTGTTCTATAATAATGAAAAGTGAAAAAAGCTTATTAGTCAATAATGTGTTAGCTAAATAGGAATATAAGGAGTAAGATATGAATACTGAATATGAAATTAGAGTACTAGAAATTGATAAAGAAAAATTAATAAAAAAGCTAGAAGAATTAGGTGCAGAATTTAAAGGCGATAATGAACAAAAAAGATATGTTTATGACATAATTCCAAAGGAAGATGGTAAATGGATTAGATTAAGAACAAATGGAAGAAAAACAACACTTACATATAAAAAAATGTAGTAAAGACAACAATAGATGGTACAAAAGAATTAGAAGTAGAAGTTTCTGATTTTGAAAAGACAAATGAACTATTAGAAAATATGGGAATTAAGAGTAGAGGATATCAAGAAAATAAAAGGACTCAGTATATTTTGAATGGTGTAGAAATAGATATAGATTCATGGCCAATGATTCCTACTTATGTCGAAATTGAAGGGAAAAATGAAGAAGAGGTAATGAATACGTTAGAAATATTAGAATTGCCAAAAGATAAAGTTACAACTTTGGATGTTGATAGTGTTTATAAGAAGTATGGAATTGATTTGAAGGTAATTAAAGTGTTAAAATTTTAATAAAGAAAAGATAAAGGGGGAATTAAAAGATGAAACAGAAAAGTAATGAAGAAATAAAAAATAATGAAAATATAAAAATGAAAGAAAAACATAAGGTTAATTGGTTTCAAGCATTATGTTGCTTACTTTTTTGGATAATTTTAATAAAAGTATTTATTGATGTATGTTTAAAAATTGGTGGATTAGTTGGTTTAATAAGTTCAATGTAATTTTGTATTAATCTAGAATTATAAGTAAATTAAAACAATAAAGTATTTGCGTATTAAAGCAAGTACGTTAATATTTAAAAAATCAGAATTTAACTTTTGGTTAATAACATATCATACTGACTACTCATACTAATAGAAAAAAATAAAAATAAACTATATAATAGCAAAAGAAAAATTGCGGAAAACTAAAAATACTTGCAAAAATGAAGTGAATAATATTTAATATATGAGTTGGTTTTAACGAGAAACTTACAGATAATTTGAAACTTTAAGGATAGCATATAGAAAGTTGATAAATAGGAATTTTAAGGGATAAACTTGAATTTCTAAAGGAGGAACAAAAAAGTATGGTAATAGACAAAATAAAAAAAGTAAATAACGCAGAAGATGAGAAGCCACAAAAAAATACCAAAGCTGCGGATATGCTAGTTGGTAAATGGGTAAAATGCGATGCATGTAAAGAGATACTATATAAAGATGATGTTCACAATAATTTTAGTGTATGTCCAAATTGCGGTAAACACTTTAGAATATCAGCAAGAAGAAGAATAAAACAAATAATAGATGAAGGAACATTTGTAGAAACATACGAAAATATGCCAGAAACAGACCCTATACATTTTGATGGTTATCTAAAGAAAATAGAAACATTAAAAGAAAAAACCAAAATACAAGAGGCTGTTACAACAGGATTTGGAGAAATACATGGTAATAAAGTAGTAATAGCTGTAATGGATGGAAATTTCTTAATGGGAAGTATGGGAAGTGTTGTAGGAGAAAAAATAACACTTGCTATAGAAGACGCAATAAAAGAAAAATTACCATTTATAATTTTTTGCGTGTCTGGTGGAGCTAGAATGCAAGAAGGCATGGTATCATTAATGCAAATGGCAAAGACTTCAGCTGCAGTTGCAAAATTAGATGATGCAGGCCTGTTAAATATAACTGTACTTACAGATCCAACAACTGGAGGAGTTACAGCGAGTTTTGCAAGTTTAGGAGATATAATTTTAGCAGAGCCTAATGCATTAATTGGTTTTGCAGGACCAAGGGTTATAGAACAAACAATAAAACAAAAATTACCTGAAGGTTTCCAAAGATCAGAATTTTTATTAGAACATGGCTTTATAGATAAAATAGTAGAAAGAAAAGACATGAAGAAAACTTTAGCACAAATATTAGAGTTACATAAAAACTAAGATAGGAGATGAAATTAATGAGTAAAAAAACAGCATGGGATATAGTTATGCTTGCAAGAGATTCACAAAGACCAAAAGCAAAGGACTACATAGAAAGTATCGTAGATGATTTCATCGAATTTCATGGTGATAGAGCCTTTGGAGATGATAAATCTATAATTGGTGGAATTGGTAGAATAAATGGTACAGTAGTTACAGTTATAGGGCAAGAAAAAGGTAGTACAACAAAAGAAAAAATGGAAAGAAATTTTGGTATGACAAATCCAGAAGGATATAGAAAAGCTTTAAGACTTATGAAACAAGCAGAAAAGTTCCATAGACCAATAATTACATTTGTAGATACTCCAGGAGCATATCCAGGACTAGGAGCAGAAGAAAGAGGTCAAGGAGAAGCAATAGCAAGAAACTTGATGGAAATGTCTAGATTAAAAACGCCAATAATTTCTATAGTAATTGGTGAAGGTTCAAGTGGTGGAGCTTTAGCAATTTGTATTGGTGACAGAATAGCGATGTTAGAAAATAGTGTATATTCTGTATTATCACCAGAAGGATTTGCAAGCATTTTATATAAAGATGCAAGCAAAAATAAAGAAGCAGCAGAAAAAATGAAAATCACAGCTAAAGACTTAAAAGAATTAGGTATAATAGATGACATTATAAAAGAAAAAGATAATCAAGAAGAAAATTTAGAGTTTGTATCAGCAGAACTAAAAGAATATATTACAAAAACTCTAAAAAAATTAACTAAGTTAAAAACTGAAGATTTATTAAATCTTAGGTATGAAAAATATAGAAAAATAGGAAAGATGGAGGAGTAAGATTATGTTATTAGAAAACAAAAAATTAGTATTAATGGGAGTAAGAAACAAATGGAGTATTGCATGGGGAGCAGCTAAATCAGCTCATGACAATGGTGCACAATTAATTTGCACATATAACCCAGAAGAAGGTTCAGAAAAATTAGCAAAATTATTAGAAGAATTTCCAGGAACAAAATTATATCCATGTGATGCAAGTTCAGATGAAAGTATAAGAGATTGCTTTGCTGCTATAAAAGCAGATTTCGGAAAAGTAGATGGAATATTACATAGTATAGCTCATGCTTTTACAGATGATTTAAGAAATGATTTTATTAATACATCAAGAGAAGGATATGCTCATGCATGTGATGTAAGTGCATATTCATTAGTAAAAATAGTAAACGAAGCTGTTGCACAAGATGCATTAAATGAAGGAGCAAGTATTGTTACATATACATATTACGGATCAGAAAAAGCAGTTGTTGGATATAATGTTATGGGTGTTGCAAAAGCAGCTCTAGAAGCTAGCATTCGTTACCTAGCACAAGATTTAGGTAAAAAAGGTATGAGAATTAATGGTATTTCTTCAGGACCAATCAAAACATTATCTGCAAAGGGAATTAAAGATTTTGGTTCAATATTAGATGTTATAGAAGAAAAAGCTCCAATGCACAAAAATGTTACAATAGAACAAGTTGGAGATACTACAACATTCTTATTTAGCAATATGTCATCTGGAATCACAGGTGAAATAATTCATTGTGATAACGGATTTACAACGGTAGGTGTTTAATTAGACAAATAAAAAACTCTAAGCTATTAAATTAGTTTAGAGTTTTTTTGATGTTATATTTATCAAATATTGCAAATAAAAATGCTTATGATATAATTTAAAAAATGTATTAGAATGAATTATGATAAAAGATAATAAATAAAGGAGACAAAAAATGAATATTAAATTAACAAAAAACATAGAAGAAGCAAATTGTATAACACATAACGGTACATTTCATTGTGATGAAATTTTTTCTACAATTATGTTTTCAAAATTATTACCAGAAGTTGTAGTGTGTAGAACATCAGACTTAGAAAAAGCAAGAGAGAATCAGTACATATATGATGTTGGTGGTGGAGAATTAGATCATCATCAATTTGGTGGCAATGGAGAACGAGAAAACGGAGTAAAATACTCTTCTTGTGGACTAGTTTGGAAGAAATTTGGAAAAGAAATAATAAAAAAATATACTAGCGAGTATATAAATGAAACTTGGCAAATGTTAGATAAAAACTTAATTCAATGTATAGATGCAGGTGATAATGGACAAATACCAGATATAAATGTAGATTACAAACTTGTACAAGTAGCAAGTATAATAGCTGAATTTAATCCAAATTGGGATGAAGAGATAGAGCCAGATGTTAAGTTTGAGGAAGCTTTGCAATTAGCAGAAAAAGTATTTGATAATTCATTAAAGTCTTCTATATCGAAAATGAGGGCTAAATCAAAAGTAGATATGGCAATTAATTCTTCAAAAGATGGAATTATGACATTAGAAAAATTTTTGCCTTGGAAAGAAGTTCTATTAGAATCAACTAGTGCTAAAGCTAAACTAATTAATTTTGTTATATTTCCTTCAAACAGAGGTGGATATAATATTTATACTGTGCCAGAAAAACTAGGCTCTTTTACAAGTAGAAAATTATTTCCAAAAGAATGGGCAGGTTTAAAGGACGAGGATTTACAAAAAGTAACAACAGTAGAGACTGCAAGATTTTGCCATAACAAATGTTTTATATGTGCTGTTGATACTAAAGAAGATGCCTTAAAGTTAGCAAAAATAGCAAACGGAACATATTAATAATGTTACAAAATATTTACATATAGTAAAAAAAATTAAATTATGATAAAAAATTACTAGAATAATTATTCTAAAGATAAAATTTGATATGTATTTTTTTACATATATATTATTTTAAGGGGGAAAACTTATGGAAAACACATTAAAGATTACGGTATTGTGCATTATTACATTAATTGTAAGTCTAGTAGTACCAACTATTAGTAATGCCGCAGGGGATGATGATTATTCAATTAATCTTAATTATCCTTTAAAATCTGTATTAATAAATACAGAACAAAAAATATCTGCAAGATTAACTTCAACAGCAGATGCAACAGGATTAACGAACGCTAGAATAAAGGTAGAAGTAAGTGGACCAGCTACGCCAAAAGTTATGGCAAAAGATACTTTGGGAAATGATATCGATGTAGTAAAAGAAGGATATTGGGGACCAAATGCAGGATTTCCTGTAGGAGCAAATTATAACGTTACAACAGAATTTACAGCTACATTCCCAGTTGCAGGAACTTATACAGCAACAATATCTTTAGTAGATATTAGTGGTGGAACAGAAAGAACTGTTACAAGCGAGAAAATGTCTATGACAGTAGGAACACAAATAAAAATTATAATGAGTGGAGTTGAATTAAATACATATTCAACAGTAGGAGCACAATCTTTAGCTGATTTAGGTTTAGCAAATGGACCAACTAATATAGAAAAAGGATATAAATTTGCTGGTTGGTTTACTGATGAAGCATTTACTAAACCAATTGATGCAAACACTCCAATAACAGAAGCAATAACTGTATATGCTAAAGTTGTTCCAGAAACAGTATCAGAGGAAGAAACTACAGATACAGATGAAGAAGCAATAGAGAATGTTGATGAAGCAACTTCAGAAGAAGAAAAAGACGAAACTCCAAAAACAGGTGTAGCAAATTATGTGGGAATTGCAGTTTTAGTAATTGCTATATCAGCAGCAACATTATTTATAATAAGAAAAAACAGAATATAAAATATTAATAGGATAGACTAGACTTGCTCTGTCTATCCTTATAATATATTTATGGAGATGAATTATGGCAAAACATTTTAAACAAACCGCAAAGAAAACAAGAAGATTAATATATATAGTGTTAATTATATTAATTATTATAGCTACTATATATATTGTATTTTTTATTAGAGGTAAAAATAATACAATACAGGAAAGTTCAGCTTTAAATGAAGTTCAAATAGATGAAGCAAAAGTAGACAGTAAAACTACAGAAAGAATGCTACAAGTTCAGGAATTACAAAAAGAAAATCCAGATGTAGTAGGTTGGATAGAAATAGAAGAAACAAATATAAATTATCCTGTATTACAAGGTACAGATAATAGTTATTATATGACGCATAATTATAAAAAAGAAGAAGCAAAAGATGGTTCTATTTTTTTAGATAAAGATTATGATTGGAGTATTCCTAGTAGCAATTTACTTATGTATGGACATAATATGGGTGATGGTGCTATGTTTCAAGATTTATTAAAATATGAAGATGAGGAATTTTATAAACAACATCCAATTGTAAGATTTACGACAGCAACTGAAGATGCAGAATATGAGATTATTTCAGCCTTTAAATCTAGGGTATATTATAAGTCAGAAAAAAATGTATTTAGATATTATTATTTTATAAATGCAGATAATGAAGAAGAATATAATGAATTTGTAAATAATGCAAAAGAAGCATCTTTTTATGATACAGGAAAGGATGCAGAATATGGAGACCAACTAATGACTTTATCTACATGTTCATATCATACAGAGGATGGAAGATTTGCTGTTGTTGCAAGAAAAAAATGAGGCAAATTATTTTTGCATAAATAAATAAAAAATACTTGACAAAGAAAGTTTTAATGTGCTATTATAAGTAATGTTAAAGCTTATGCGGATGTGGCGAAACTGGCAGACGCGCTGGTCTTAGGAACCAGTGCCAACGGCGTGGAGGTTCGAGTCCTCTCATCCGCACCAATAATTATTTAGTTAATAAGAGCTCAATTATTATTTAAGAATTGGGTTCTTTATTTTTTTATAATTTTATTGGAAATGAGAATTCTGGGGATGAAATCAAGAAGTAACAATAGAAGGATTAAATTTTTAGTAAAAGGTATTATTTTACGTATGTAGATTTTTTGTAAAAGTTATATTATAATCTTATAAACTGAGCTAGTAAGAATATCTTTATAGCAAAGTATTATAATTTCTTCTAATACCGAAATGTATTTAGAAAATTCATCTTATAATTTAGTGAATTGGATTAGTTAATTAAGGTAGAAGCAAATATAGGAGGATTTATGGATACAAGAGTAGCAATAATAGGAATTATATTAGAAAAAAAAGATGAAGTGGAAAAATTAAATTCCATTTTACATGAATATTCTAATAGAATAATAGGAAGAATGGGGATGCCATATAGTAAAAAGTCAATCAACATTATCACTATTGTTATTGATGCTCCACAGGATGAAATAAATACTTTATCTGGAAAAATTGGAAAGCTTTCTGGAATAACAAGTAAAGTTATTTATTCTAATAAGTAAAGATATATTTTAAAGCTCTGTCTAATAAAGAAAGAGAGGGTTTAAAATGGAGAATGAAGGAATAATTAACAAAAGGGTAAAGGATTTTTCTAAAGGTATTGATATTATGCAAACGATATTAATATTTTTAATTGCTTTACTAGTACCAACTTTTTTGGGTGGAATTTTAAGTAAAATTTTTGGTAGCACAAGTGTTATTTCTACTAATTCACAATTGATAGTAGGAACTATTGTAAATGCAGCATTAGTGGTATCAGCGATAAATTTAAAAGGTTGGGCGAAAATATTAGGAGTAGTTACAATGCCAAGTATATCTACAATACTAAGTGGATATGTTTTTGGAACAGCTTCTGTATATATGGTATATATGATACCTGCGATATGGATAGGAAATTTTGCATTGATTTATTCATATAAATTTTTGATGTTAGGAAAAAACAAACATTATTTTCTTGCTGGAATTGTGGGAATAATAGTAAAAGTAGCTATAATATTTGCTTTATTTAATTTGATTAATTTATTTGGAGTATTTCCTGAAAAATTAGTTGAAAATTTAAGAAATGCAATGGGAATGACACAACTTATAACAGCTACATTAGGTGTGATTGCGGCTTTTGTGATATATAAATTGGAAAAAAAATAAGATGCTTTTTAATTTAATATTAGCTGTGAAATAAATTTTTAGTTTGTTATTAACATTTATTTAAACTAAAAGTGCAGCGGAGCAGATGATGTTTAGCACATTTATCTACTCCGCTGCTTAATGCATTAATAATACAATTCGTTCCATTCGATTGAGGTGTCCGCCTCATCAAATGGTGTAATTGCCGCGCCGTCTTCTGTTGGATAACCTTCTTCTCCTTCGGCTGTGGAAACGACAAATTTTCCTTCGTCGTTTTCGATTACAACCGCTGAAAGATCATCCGCAAGTGCTACCGGAGTTCCAATAATTTCTTCTGTGTATACATTGGCATATGTCTCATATGCCGCCATGTCTGAAGCTCCAATTAACAAGAGGGTCTTGTTAGGTCTGACACTATAAACACAGAGATCAGGGTTATCCTGAACGAGGTACATCTCGTATTCGTCAATTGTGCCGGCGGCTGAATCTGAAACACTTTCAGATGATCCAGAATTAGCTCCAGCTGCAACAACAACACCTCCAACAACAGTTAATGTCAATACCATAGCAATTACAAAGATTTTTTTCCGCATAATAATGCTCCTTTCTAGATTTGAAAAATTTTTATACTGCATATTTGTATTATAACATAGATTACATAAAAAAGAAAATTATGTAAAATGATTTTTTGAAAAATCATTTATAAATCAATATTTTGCGTGGAAAATAAAAAATATTTTAAAAAATTAATAAAATGGTTGACAAAAGGATATAAAATAGTTTAAAATAATAAATGTCCGCAAGAGATGGTGAGTATAGCGTAGTTGGTTAACGCGCCAGTTTGTGGCACTGGAGACCCTGGGTTCGAATCCCAGTACTCACCCCAGATTTTATATTGGGGTAATACTGAGAAAATCACCTAACAAAATGGACAAGTAAATTATATTGGGCTGTAGCCAAGCGGTAAGGCACCAGACTTTGACTCTGGCATGCGCAAGTTCGAATCTTGCCAGCCCAGCCAACTAAATAATTGATGTAAATAGCTTGTATCAACAGATACAGGCTATTTACTTGCTTAAAACTAAATATAATTTTAAAAAATTTTCAACATTTAATTTTCATTAGAGATATATAGCTTTTCACGATTTTTAATTTATTTTAATTTTAGGTATTTCAAACAACTAACTAAACAAATCTATTTGTAATAATTAAAAAATATGTATTTGTTTAGTTAGTATAAGACATTTGTGTCAAACATAAAAATTAATAAATTTGATAACCCACTAATATCAATACTTACATGTTTTTTTGTGTTTAGTTAGTGTAAAATAACATAGTTATATTTCTTTTTCATTATCATTTTTTTCAGAAATTAAATTAGTTCCTATTAAATTTTCATTCAGATAATATTGATTAACTTTGTCAAGCTCTCTTTCTTTAAATTGCTCTAAAACAGAAGTATATGTATTTAATGTGACTGTAATATCTTTATGTCCCATTAATCTTTGAACTACAACGGGAGCCATACCACTTTCAATGCAACGTGTTCCAAAAGTATGTCTTAAAGAGTGGCTAGAAATATCAGTAATATTAAGTTCTTGTTTTAATATTCTCTTTAGCTCATTATTTATTGTAGAACGCCTGCAATATTTACTATTATTAGGTTTAAAAAGTAGTTTTTCATCATTATTAATTTGTTTGTCAGTTATTTGCATTTGTTCTACAACAAAAGGATAAAGAAAGTCGGGGATAGGGATAGTCCTTTTACCACTATATGTTTTTGTTTTATTTCCCATAATAATATTTCCTTTTTCGTCAGTTGTTAAAGTTCGATGTATATTTAATCTTTTATTTTTTAAGTCTATATCGTGTATTGTAAGGGCTAAAGCTTCTCCAACTCTTAAACCGGTATACATTTGCAATAGATATACATTTCTATATTTAAATTCATCTATAGGCTTATCAAGAAGCCAATTAGTAAAAGATTGTTGTTCTTCAACAGTTAATGCACGTACAACTTTATCCTCTTTGTTACTTTTAGGTCTAACTACATCAATCATTGGATTTTGAACTATATATCCTTTGTTCATAGCAATAGTAAAAGCTTGATTTAATTGTTGATGAGCTTTTTCTATCATCGAATTACTTAAATTTTTTAGAGAATTTAAATAAGTTTGTAATTCTTCTGTTTTTATTGTATCAATTTTTTTATTAGCAAGAGGGTATTTTTCTAATCGTTTAATTGAATTTAAAGTTCTACCATATTGTGCAAGTCCAATTTGATTAGTACTATATTTTAGTTCTAAATTAGCTTTTAATACTTCGACTAAGGGTATACCATTATGTTCTATATAAATAGGATTTTCTTTTTGATACATAATTGTATTTAAGTATTTTTTAGCTTCATTTTCTGTTTTAAAACTTTTTGTTTTATATTTCATTTTACCTGTTTCAGTATCATATTCTTTATATTGAGCGTTCCACTTTTTTCTTTGTTTATTATAATATATCGAACCTTCGCCATTTCCTTTTGATGACATAAATTACACCTCGCTTTCTTTTTTATTCATTTTCCATAATAAGTATGAAGCCAAAGTAACAGCTTTTCTTTTTCCAATTTGAATTGAAGGAAAGTCTTTTTGTTTGAATAGGTCATAAGCTTGATTTATTCCAATATGTAAATCTTTTGATACATATGATACAGATAATGTTGAAAAAGGATTTTGTACTTTGTTTAAATAATTTATTATTATTTGTTTTCTTAAATCTTCTTTCGCATTAGTTATATTTAATTGATTATTCATTAAAACACCTCCAATTACCTTTCATAATTTTTATCATTAAAATTTGTATTTCTTGCTAGACAAATAACATCTAAAAAAGCTTCTGCTTCGTCCCAAGTTTTAAAACAATTCTCATTATCTATTCCGTACCAATTAGTTTCAGTGTTATTTCTATTAATTAATGCAATAGCTTTATTATAGGTATAATCACTTGAAATATTTAACATTAATAATTTTTTATCAGTATCAGATAACATATATTCATTAAGTCCTTGTATTCTTTTTTGTAATTCTTGTTTTTTCATTTTTTATCATCTCCATTATTCTTTAAAATCTTAGCTAAAACTAGGTTTAAATGAATTAATATCTCAAATAAAATTTGTTCAAAATTCTTAGACGTAAAATATCCATTATTTTTAAAAGCTTTTTCATAAACATCTGTAATAGGTATTACTTTTTTTATATTAGATGATTTAATATCAACTTTTTTAGGAGATTTATTGTTAATATCTTTTGAATACCATATAATATCTTCTTGAGAAAGACTTTTAAATTCTCGTTCTTTTTTGTCTATATTTACAACAATAAGATCTCCTAGTATTCTTTTAAGTGGTAAAAATATATTAGGAAACATATTTGAATTTGATTTTTTGCTATGACATATAATAAAAATTTTTTCGTAAGGAATAATATCTAAACTTCTTTCAATAATTGCTTTCTTCAATTTGTAAACATCACTAATAATTTTAACCTCTGAAGGCTGACCTACTTTTTTATATAAAACTCTAATAGGATTTTTACTTACATCATTAGTTTTAGAAGATAACAGATGTTTATTTTTAATTCTTTTTATCATTTTTTGAACCTTTCTTTAATTTTTCAGATTTATATAAAATTTCTAGGTTATGCTTAAAATGATTTATTGCTTTACTTCTTAATGAGATTACTTCATTTTTTCCTAATTTTAATTTTTTACAAATATCATTTAATCTGCAATTTTCAATATAAGATAGGTATAGTACTTTTCTTTCAAGTAATGGAACTATTTTCATTGCTAGATAATAAGTTTCATTAGTAAAAATATTTTCTAAATGATTAATGTTTACATCTGCATTATCTATATCTTGCATAGACTTTTGATAATAATTATTTTCAATTATTTTAATAACTTTCTCATTATCAATTATTGTTTCAATAATTGATTGAAAAGTTTTTTTGTTTTTTGATAGATTTAATATTTTTTCATTTTTCATTTTTTTAAACCTCTTTTCAAAAAAGATTAGATTTCTAGAAATCGTGTAATTGTTCGAACTGGTTATATAATATAGTGGGAATGAGATAAATTGTATTTTTGTAAAGAAATTAAATAAAAAGTATAAAGATGTAATAGTTTGTAAGAAAATTATAAAAAGAAAAAGCTATATAAATAGCTCTAATAGTGACGTTAAAAGATTTGTTCACAGAATTTACGTGAATAAAAAATAACACTTAAAATAGATTATACTTTAAGTGTTATTTTTTATTTTTATTCATTTTCAAAAGCATATGTATCTGTTATATCAAGATATAAAATATTATGCTTATTTAGAGTTTCTTTTTCAACATCTGAAACTTTTAGTTTTTCTAATAATTCGTCTGTAAAGTCTACATCATCTTTAGAGAGAATACATTTTCTAATACTAGGAATATATTCACCATTGGTGCAATGAAAAGTTCCTAACATTAGCTTATTTGTTCCTCTAGCTATATTTACTATGATATGTGAAAGCTCAAAACGTAAATTGTTTTCCTTATAATTTTCAAAGACAAATACTGAAATGTGTTGGTCAGCTTGTAAATATCCCGATAGGTAAATATAATCTTCTTTATAGTCCATAAAATCCACTTTGCATAAATCTGGCTTTTGAATGATTTTTAATCGAAATTTACCTTTTCCATATTTTTTTGATTTTGGATAATATGCAATGTAATATAAATAAAGTATATCTGCATTAAAAGGGTTTCTTTCAGTTTCAATATTATTTATCTTTTTAGCACTATTAAATAGTTCATATTCATAAATACCTAATTCATTGCAAATTAAATATATTTGTTCTGCATTAGGTATAATTTCGCCAGTTTCATATCTAGCAATAGTTGCAGGTGTTTTATTTAGTAACATTGCTAGATTTTCTTGACTTAAACCTTTAGCTTTTCTAAACTTCCTTATATTGTTTCCAAACTCTTTTTTATTAAAGTTAGACATATTATTCACCTACTTTACATAACAAAATTATAACATATTATTACTATATAATCAATATAACTGTTGTAGACACCAGTAAAATTGCCATTTTTAACAAAATATAGTATAATAAAAATACTATATAGTAGAAAAGATGGCTTTGAGCTATTTATCAAGTTGTAATACTTGATTCGATTATGATAATTGTTTCAAGTATTGCAACTACTTGGACTTTAGGATACAACATTTGTTATCCTCTTTTATCATAATCGTTTTTAACTTATAGAATATCTATTGGGGAAGGAGAACAACAAATGGGAAGTCAAGAATTTTGTATTGACGGTGGAAGTCCAGGAGCCTCGAACCGTCTATCTGAAAGAGGAGGGTAAGATTTTCCCTCCTAACATCTTATATATTGCAAATACTATAAATATTTAGTATAATTAAGTTAGTTAATCTAAATTAGTTGCAATAGTTTTGGATTAATTATATAACGCAGGGGGCTTTTCCATTTGTTGTTCTCCTGTGTTTTTTAATTTCGTTAAACGTAATATTTGGTGATTTTACTTTACAAATAGTTATAACTTATAGCTACTTATAAAAAAAGTATCTAAAAAAGGTACAAAACTTGCATAATATGCAAATTTCATTGCTTATTATGTAAGTTTTATTTTTTTGAATTTTTTACATAAAGTTGCTATATTTTTATTATAAAATAATATTTCATAATGGTTGGGGGACGTTTAATTGTTAAATGATTATTTAAAAACAAATAATTTAATAAATTCTAAAAACTTAATTCTAATTTATAATATATTAAGAGATTTAGGTTTAAATACAACACTTAAAGGAACAAAGCTTTTAAATAAATCAATTCAAATTGTTATAAATAGTGAGGTTGAATTTATAGTTTTAGAAAATGTTTATAATAAACTCGCATTAAAATGTGTAGGCTTTAATTCAGCTCAAATTAGAAATTCGATTAAATATGCAATAGATACTCGAAATGAAGAAAAATCTAAAGTAAATTTTGAAAATATATTTGGATATCAATATGATAGTTATTATTTTACTAATAAAACGCTTATAGAAGAAATTGCAAGAGTTGTAAAATATAAAAATAGCATAATTATGCACTATTCAAAAATTTGTAGGTAAAAACGAGAAAACTAATAAAAATTCATATGTAAATATATTAGTGAGATAAAATTGTCAGTAAAAATTCATAAGTTAGTTTTTATTAAAATATTGACATTATCTGTAAAAATATGTAAAATATTAGTATACTTCTCTATAGAAGTAGTTTTTCTATATTATGGAGGACACTCTCTATAATAACGATGAGGAATTGGCATTTGTAAACTGGCAGAAAGGATGTAATTTATGAGTAGAAATATTATTAGGCGGGCATTGGCTTGTTTTTTAGCAGTAATTATGATTGCTGGAACTACAATGACAACTTTTGCTTCAGAAAAAGTAGAAACTGTTACACCAAAACAGACAACTGAAATGACTGCAAGAGGATATGGAAGTGCGGAATTTCCTTCCCAAAAGTCTGTACTCATTTCTGGTTCTGTTACTAAAGTTGCATATACAGCTGTATGTACAGGAAAAACTGGTGTCGTGATTTTACGTTTTAGAAATAGGACCACAGGAGAAAAACGAGACCATACATTCATTTGTAACAATGTATACCATAACAGTTCGAGTTTAGGTATCAACCCTTTTTCAGAAGGCTGGTGGGATATCGAGTATGTTATGAGTACTTGTGACAATTTTGTAACAATTTTTATGAATTTTAGCTAATAAAATCGTTTTAACAAATTTGTAACTTTTTAATGTAATGTCATAGCTAATTGCAAATGTCAATTCTATCTAAAGTGGAGGTATTACGTCCACTTTAGCATCTATATATAAAAGGAGGATTGATACTATGAAAAAGAAAATTTATATTATAGTCGCAGCTATAATAGTTATTATTTCAATTTTACTAATTGGTATGATATTTAATGTTATTAGAAACAATTCTATTATGCAAAAAACTTACGAAAGTAGTAAAAAACTTAATAATTCTATAAAAAATTATTATTATGAAAAAAAATCTGAATTATCTGAAGGAGAAACTAGAACAACTGAATATAAAATATATAATTATGAAAATAAATATTTAATAAAAGAGTATTATAATGAAGATGGTATTATTACAACAGAATGGGTGGATAAAAATATACCTGAATATCTATCTATTAACGAGAAAACAAAAGAAGAAGCTCAAGAAATAAAAATGAAAGAATTTGACAAAGAATATGAAGAAGCTTTATTTTTTAAAACTTTAGATACTATAGGATATGGAAAGATACTAGCAAACAATATATTAAAGCCTATAAAAATAGAAAACAATTGTTATGTTATTGATTATGAAGATACAACATTTTATGTTAATACTAATACAGGAATTATATCAAAAGTTTTCTATGCAAATAATAATGTGTTATGTACATATAAATTAAAAAATAATTCTGTTATTGAAGATGAAGTTATAAAGCCATAATAAAAGAACGAGCATTTTAAGCTCGTTTCTTTACTTTTCAAAATATTCAACAAAATTATTTACTAAACGTTTAAATCTACCAATGGGAAAGTTAAATAGATTTTTAACAACTTCAAAAGTTCTTTCAATATAATTTTTTAACTTTAAATTTTCTCTTTTTAATTCTTCATTTTCATTTTTTAAGTAAGTATTTTCATTTCGTAAGTTTTCAATATTTTCAATAGCAGTATAAGACTTTGCTAATTGTATTTTTAATTTATTTGCATAGCTAATTAATTCATTATTTTGTTGAATTAATAAAGAGGTATTTTTAGTTTCTATAGGTTGTATTTGTTCTTGCTCTAATTCATATTTTATATTATCATAGTTTGTTAGTTGCTTTAATTTTTCAGTACTTAAATGTTCAATGTTTCTTGTTTTTCCTCTTTCTAAATTGAATTCATTATTTTTTATATATTGATAGAAACTATCTTGTAATTCTTGATAACTATTTTTTCCTTTCCAATATTCGCTACAGGCAATTTTATTTAGTTTATTTCCACTTTTCTTATCTAATTTTTGGACAACAGGTACAAATACTAAATGTAAGTGAGGAGTGCTTTCGTCCATATGAACTTTAGCAGATAATATGTATTTTTCTCCTAAATTCTTATAATTTGCAACAAAGTTATAAGCAGTTTGAAAGTATCTTTTTGTTTCATGTTCTCCGATTGAGTCAAAAAATTCTTTATCAGATGTAATAATAAATTCACATACAAGATTAGTATAACTTGTAATTCTACATTTTAAATCATTTTCAGCTATTAATTGTTTAATAGCTTTTGAATAGGTAGTATTACATTGTTTAATTGAATAATTATTAATAGAATTGTTTTTATTAATATCTTTGTTAGAGTAATTAGTATTTTTTCTTTCGTTATGTTTATATAATCCAGGTAAATTTTCTCTTTTATAATTGGCATTTCTAATTATTGCATAACTCATTTTTATATATCCTTTTTTACTAGATAGCCTTCGAAGGCTTACAAAAATAAATACCTCCTTTGAATTTCTTAATAGAAAACTTTTACGAAGTTCTAACACACTAGAACTTCACGGAAGTTCTGTGTGATTAAGGACAACATAGTTTTCCTTAATAAACCTTTTATTGCACGATTGAATATTATATTTATTAAAATAATTTAATAAATACCATAAAATAATAATTAATTATTTTATTTAATATTCTAATCGTGTTATAAAAACCTGACCCACTTTAGCATCAAAGATTACTAGTGGGTACCCCATAACCTTTTTGCTTGCACAAAAAAATATTCGCTGTATGCTCATATTTTTATAAATAGATTTTGCATATAGCAAAATCTATTATCTAGCATTGGTTAAAGTAGTATTTTATTTCTATTCATTTGTAGTAAGTTATATAATTTTATTTTATAAATTCAACTGGCAAAAATAAATATTATTAAAACAATAGATTTTAATAAACAAGAATGGTATAATAATATTGTATAAATATTTTATGGAGGTAATTAATATGTCTATAGAAAAGCAAAAATTATTTAATGAAATCGAAACATTACCAGATGAACTTACAAATCAAGTTATTGATTTTATTGAGTATTTAAAATTATCTTATGTAGATGCAGAAGCTCCAGAAAATGTAACAATAAAAAGCAAAAAAGATTTAAAAGAAAAGTTACAAAAAGGATTAGATGATGTAAGAGAGAACAAAGTATTTTCACTAGATGAAGCCTTTGCAAAAATAGATAATATGTAAGAAAGCTAGGAGTGAATTTATGAAAAGATATATAGTAGAAATTTCTAAAACTGCAGAGCAAGATTTAGAAGATATTATTTTATATTTACGACATAGCTTAGCAGGAGAAATTATTGCTGACAAGTATAAAATATTATTTAAACAAAAATTAAAAGAGTTAGAGAATATAGCAGGAAGTATGCCTATTTTAAGCGAGGAATTGACAGGTCATAAAGACATTAGAAAAATTAATGTTAGAAATTATATTGTATTCTATATAATCGATAAAATTAATTCCAAAGCTTTAGTTCTTAGAATAGGTCACGCTTTTATGGACTGGGAAAAATATTTAAGAGATGAATAATTTTATATAATTATTTTAAATTTTTAGTAATTTATTTTCATTTCTAATTTTCAAACAACTAACTCAACAGATATAAGCAAAAATCTTGGTAAAGGCTGAAGTAGTCTGCTCAGCCCAGCCAACTCTTAGAGTATCAACGAATTATAACAGTTGATACTCTTTTTGCATAATAATAAGGCATCAGATTTAATGAAGGAATAGTCTAATCTGGTAACATTAGAGGTGTGGAATGAGTATAGAAGAAAATATATTTAAAAGAAGAAAAATTAATTCCGTTTGGATTTACTAAGGAAGGCAATATATATAAATACTCTAAAAATTTTATAAATGATAGTTTTAAAGGTGAGATAGAAATATTGAATCTAAAATTAGATGAACAAGTAGAAAAGTATATAATCAAAAAAGAAATCTATCCATCATACCATTTAAGTAAAAAGAATTGGATAAGTATTATACTAGATAATACATTAACAGATAAAGAAATAATCAAATTAGTAGAAATAAGTTATGAAAATTCAAATTTAAAAGGCAAATGGATAATTCCTGCAAATCCAAAATATTATGATATTATGAATGCTTTTAATAATACTAATATAATTACATGGAAACAATCTAATACAATTATGAAAGGTGATATAATCTACTTGTATATTGCTGAACCATATTAATCAATAATGTTCAAATGTGAAGTTATAGAAACAGATATACCATATGAATATAATAATAAAAATTTATCTATAAAAAAATTATGAAAATAAAGTTAATAAAAAGATATAATCAAAATGTGTGGACATTTAAAAAACTTAAGGAATATGGTATTAAAGCGATAAGAAGTCCAAGAAGTATAACAAATAAATTAAGCGAAGCATTAAACAAAGAGGAGTAATATGTATAAAGAAATAAAAATAAAAAATAAAATTATAGATATTTATTATAACGAAAAACATAAAGAAAATATTCCAGTTGTTATTTTAAATACATATGGAAATGAAGGAAAAGAAATTTTTGAAAGATGCAACAAGATACAAACAAAGGAATTTATACTAATAGCTATTTCAAATTTAGATTGGAATAATGATATGACACCGTGGTTTGCTCCAAAGTTAAATAATAATGACAAAGCCAGTTTAGGTAAAGCAGATGATTACTTAAAAACTTTAATAGAAAAAATTATTCCAGAAACTAAAAAATATATAGAGGATGAATTAAATGTAAAGATAAGTTACTATGCAATAGCAGGTTATTCTCTTGGAGGGCTATTTGCAATTTATTCTGCATATAAGACGAACTTATTTAGTCGAGCGGCATCTGCTTCTGGATCTTTTTGGTATCCTAATTTTATAGAATTTGCAAGCAAAAATACAATTTCCGAAAATATCGATAAAATATATTTTTCACTTGGCAATAAAGAAAGTAAAGTTAGAAATGAAGTATTAGCTACAGTGGAAGAAAATACTAAAAAACTTGAGCAAATATATAATTTACAAGGAATAAAAACAATTTACGAAGAAAATGATGGAAACCATTTTAAAGATGCAGTATTAAGAATGGCAAAGGGAATTAAATGGATTTTACAATAATATAGGAGGAAGTAATGGATAAATATAACAGATTATATAAAGGTCATAGTTTAATAAAAAATTTGAATGATTATACAGTGTTAGATATAGAAACAACAAGTTTAGATTCTTTTACTGGAGAAATAGTAGAAATAAGTGCAATAAAGGTTAGAGATAAAAAAGAAGTAGAAAATTTTTCAGAATTGATAAAAACTCAAAACAGATTAGGAGCATTTACTACAAGACTAACTGGAATTACAAATGAGATGGTTCAAAAAGAAGGAAAAGACTTAATTTATGTATTGCAACAGTTTAAGGACTTTTTAGATAGAGATATTATAGTAGGACATAATGTTAATTTCGATATTAACTTTATTTATGACAGCATGTATAAAAATATGAATGAATATCTCACAAATGATTTTGTAGATACATTAAGAATTTCAAGGAAGGTATTGCCTAACCTTAGACATCACAAACTGGATAATTTAATAGATTATTTTAATTTAGCAAAAAGAGATGAACATAGAGCATTAAATGATTGTGTACTAACAAATCAAGTTTATATAAATTTAACTAAGCTGTTATAAAAGGAGATTTAAGATGAAAAAAATAGGTTTAGCCTGTACAGGTGGCGGAACAAAAGCACTTAGTAATTTAGGAGTAATAAAAGCGTTAGAAGAACTAAATATAAAAATATCAGCAATTTCTGGAACAAGTATTGGAAGTTGTATAGCAGTTTTATATGCAATGGGTTATACAACGGACGAGATAGAAGATAAATTAAAAATATATACGATAGAATATCCTAAATTTACGGTTAAGGATAAAATATTAGCTCCATTTAAACTTTTAGCACGAGGTGGAGGAAAAAATCCAACTATAATTACTAAAACAATAAGGGAGGCTTCAGATGCTAAAGGGAAAAGACTAATAAGCGATTTAGATATGCCAGTATTTATTCCAACTATGGATATTACAGAGAAAAAGACTGTATATTATACTTCAAGAAAGATTAAAAATGAAAAATGCTATATGGATAGACCAATAGAAGAGGCGGTAAAAAATACTTGTTCATTACCATTGTTATATGTACCTAATAATGTTTATATAGATGGCAAATTGCATCAATTTTTAGATGGAGGAATGACGCATAATATTCCAACACATCGTTTGAATCAATTTGCTGATTACGTTATTGGGGTAGAGAATGTATATTATAAAGAAACGAATCAAAAGAAAGTAAATATAATTACAGGAATACGAAATACTTTTCAAAGTATTAGGAGGACTGCAATAGTTTGGCAAAGAGAAGTAGCAGATTTAATTATAAGGGTTGATTGCAAGGATGTTGATATAATTGGAAATGAAGAAGATGTTAAAGCTGGATATGATGCTGCAATGGAGATTTTTAAAAGTGAAAAGTTTAGAGATGAAATATTGTTTAATAATTAATATACAAAGTAAGTTAGAAAGACTGAATCACGTTAATGTGATTCAGTCTTTTCACTTGAGGCTTCGGAGCTATAGTAATATATCTCAATTGTTGTAATAAACTGGGTATTTGAAGGTGGACGTAAAGACAGTTCGTACATTTCAAATACACGTTTATATAAGGGGGTCTTAACTTTGCAAGCTATTTCTTTTGCAGAACGCAACTCTCTTTCAGAAAAACCATTTTCTTCAAGTGCATTATAAAGCTTCTCGCCAGGTTTAATGTTATTGTTATGGCAATATTCAACTGCAAACAGAGTGCATTCCAAACCATGCCCCCATTTTGTTGCTCCAACACCTAATCGGAGTAGAAACTCTTTTAGTGTCATACTAGCAGGGTTAAGAAGATATGCTTTTAATTCTTCTATTTTTGCATCAACAGCTTCTTCAACCCGCTTATCAATGTACTTTTGAAGTTCCTCAAATACGTTATCCATAGAGCCTCCTATTTCAAAACTTTCAACAGTTACACCGAGTATATTATACAACAAATTTACATAAAGTACAACTGAATGAGTAATATTTTCTATTAAAAATAAAAAAATATATTAATTAAGAATTTACAAAAAATTTACACTAAACAAGAATATTTGTGGTAGAATAAGATTGTTATAAAATTTCCAAATTTTTCAGAAGTTTTTATAAAAAATAAAAATTCCAGGAGGAAGAAAATGATAAAAGCAGCATTAGTATTAGAAGGTGGAGCATTAAGAGGAATGTATACCTCTGGTGTTTTAGATACATTTTTAAAAAATAATATGGAATTTGAATGTGTAGCAGGTGTTTCTGCAGGAGCATTAAATGCAATGAGCTACATATCAAAACAACCAGGAAGATCAGCAAAAATTAATTTAGAATATTGTGATGACCAAAGATATATAGGAAGAAAAGCATTTATAAAAAATAAAGGGATAATAGGATATGACTATCTATTTGGAGATATATCAGAAAATAAAGTTCCGTTTGATTATAAATCTTTTGAAAATACGAACCAAAGATTTATAATAGTAACTACAAATTGTGAAAAAGCAGAAACAGAGTACTTAGAAAAAAGTAATTGTAATGATTTATTTAAAGCAGCACAAGCGTCATCAAGCATGCCACTTGCTTCTGCAATGGTAGAAATAAATAATAATCATTATTTAGATGGAGCAGTTACAACAAGTATCCCTGTAAAATGGGCTTTAGAACAGGGCTATGAAAAAGTAGTTGTTGTCTTAACAAGGGACAAAACATATAGAAAACCAATGCTATCAAATAAAATGAAAAAACTATATAAATTGGCATATCACAAATATCCAAAATTAATAGAAAAATTGAATACAATGCCAGAAAGATATAATAAATTACAAGACGAAATAATAGACTTAGAAAAAGAAGGCAAAATATTTATAATAAGACCAGAAAAAGAAGTAACAGTTTCTAGGCTAGAAAAAGATAAAGAAAAATTAGAAAACTTATATAAAGAAGGAATTGCTGAAGCAGAAAAGAATTTAGATGCTTTAAAAGAATATTTAGAGATTAGTTAGGAGAATTATGAAGAGAACGAAATTAAGAGATAGAATACTTCCTAAATATACAAAGGGAGAAGAAATTTTTAATATGACTTCACATATTGTAGGTGGAGCATTAGGAATTGTTGCATTGGTGTTATGTGTAGTATTTGCAGCAGTTCATGGTAATGGTTATGGGGTTGTAAGTGGTGCAATATACGGGGTTACTATGGTAATTTTATATACAATGTCTAGTATATATCATGGCTTAAATCCTAAAAGAAAAGCTAAAAAAGTATTTCAGGTATTAGACCATTGTTCTATATACTTATTAATTGCAGGATCATATACGCCATTTGCATTATGTACTTTAAGAGAGTATAGTACTGCATTAGGTTGGACCATATTTGGAGTTATTTGGTTTGTAGCAATATTAGGAATCATACTAAATTCTATCGATATAAAGAAATTTAGAGTGTTTTCTATGATTTGTTACTTAGTAATGGGTTGGTGCATTGTATTTAAAATAAACCTATTACCAGAATTATTAGGAACAGCAGGATTTGTACTATTACTACTAGGAGGTTTAGCGTATACGATAGGAGCTATACTGTATGGATTAGGAAAGAAGCATAAATATATGCATTCAGTATTTCACTTATTTATTTTATTAGGAAGTTTATTACAATTTTTTACGATATTATTATATGTTATGTAGGAGGATAAGATGAACGAATATATGAAAATGGCAAAAGATCAAGCAGAAAAAGGTATGAAAAATAATGAAGGAGGTCCATTTGGAGCTGTTATAACAGATAAAGAGGGAAATATTATTTCAGTTGCTAATAATCAAGTGCTAAAAAATAATGATCCAACAGCACATGCAGAAATACAAGCTATAAGAGAAGCTTGTAAAAAGCTTAATACGCACGATTTATCTGGATATATTTTATATACATCTTGCGAACCATGTCCAATGTGTTTATCTGCAATTATTTGGGCAAATATTAAAGAAGTATATTATGCTTGTACTAGAAAAGATGCAGGAGAAATTGGTTTTAGAGATGATGCAATATATGAATTTTTAGAGACAAATAATAAGAGTTTACTAGATGAAAAACAAATAGATAGAGAAGATTGTATACATTTGTTTAATGAATATAAAAAATTAAATGGAGAAATATATTAAATAAAAGATAATTTTATAAGTAGCGACGATAAAAAAGCTTACAGAAATGTAAGCTTTTTTTCATGTATATCGATTTTTAAATTTACGAAAAATTAATATAATTTTAATAAATTATAAAAACTATATTAATGATTATATGCTAATTTATAGTAAATTGAGGTGATAATATATGAAAAGGAAAGATGTTTTTAAATTTGTACTAATTATATTTTGGGTTTTTATTATAGGAAGTATGATAGGTTATGGAGTAGAAACAATAGTAGCTATTATACAAAATGGACATTTTGCATCTAGACAAGGTTTATTATACGGTCCTTTAATTCCTGTATATGGTGTTGGTTTGGTTGCTTATTATTTGGTTATTTCTAAAATAAAAGATAAGGGAAATTTAAAGATATTTATTATTACTATGTTTTTAGGTGGAATTGTAGAATATTTATTTTCTTTTTTCCAAGAAAATATTTTTGGAACTGTTTCATGGGATTATAGTAATTTATGGTTTAATATAAATGGCAGAACTAGTCTGTTGCATTGCCTATATTGGGGCACAGGAGGAGTGTTATTTGTTAAATATATATATCCTTTTATAGAAAAATTGATTAATGAAATTGACATATTAGCATTAAAACAAATAACAGTAATTTTATTAGTATTACTCGCATTTGATGTTGGAATTTCTTGTATAGCTGCAAATAGACAAAGGGAAAGAATAGAAGGTGTTGCTGCAAATAGTAGTTTAGATAGATTCTGTGACGAATATTATCCAGATAGTGTTATGGATTACATATATTCTAATAAGATAAATAAAATTGAATAGTACTTGAAAATTATGTAAATCGGTTATATAATAGTCATATGGCAAATGCTGAAAAGTGAGTAAAATTAATATTTTTCACATTGCCAAATAGTAACTTAATAACTTTTTTTATCTTAAAAGGAGGGCTTTTATGGTAGATAGCTTAGAACAACGAGACGAAGCTATATGGATGTGTCCAATTCCAGTACGAATTTCACGGATTCAGGAATTAGTAGACCAATATCCTATTGTACAAGAAAGGATTAATAATTTTTTTGAATCGGAAAGTTTTAAAGCAATGTTTACAGAATTAATGAATTTTATACACACTCAGAGAGTTTGGTTAGATTTGTCAAAAGAAGAAATCGACTCATCAAGAGATACATTCATGAATAATATTAAGATAAATTTAAAACTTAATATATTTGTGAATGCCTTGACAAGAGTTTGTACAATCTCTGGTAAGCATTGGGAAGATCTGGAGCAGGAGCTGTTTGAATTAACAGAAAAAGACACTATCGAAAGAATATTGCATGACTTCCTTGAGGGAGTAAAAAGTAATGCAGAGAATATGATAGCTGAATTTATTAATGGCAGCTCAAGTAAATACACATCATGAAAGGAGTACCAATATGAGCAAAAGATGTTACTATTGCGATCAAAATACGCGACCAGATTATAAAATGGTCGGTGAACTGAAAAAGTTCGTTTTCGAGGGAACTCGAATGAAGCCGGCAAGGTCAACAGGTCTTTGTGGCAAACATCAGCGGGCTTTAAAAAGGGCAATTGCAAATGCTCACCATTTAGGACTGATGTGATTTGTTCAAGAGAAGGGGGTCATGGTTCTTAGGAATCATGGCTTCTATTTTTTTAAAATTTATATTAAAAACTAACTCGTTATGATATAATTCAAAAAGGAGGAATACTTATGCCAGGATATGTAATACATTTAGCTATTGCAGAAAAATATTTAGAGAATAATAAAACAGAAAATTATAACGAATTTATAGATGGAGTCATCTATCCAGATGAAACAGATAATAAATATAAAACTCACTATTGGAATGAAATGAGATCAGTTAATTTATATAATTTTTTAAAGGAGAATAAGCTTGATACTAGCTTTAATAGGGGGTATTTTTTACATCTATTAACAGATTATTTGTTTTACAATAAATACATAGAATATTGGTCAACAGTTATATATACTGATTATGATATATTAAATCCATATCTATTAAAGAAGTATCATGTAAAATTACCAATTAGAATAAAAAAATATATACATGTTGCAAAACAAAGTAAAAGTCTCAAAATTTTATCAAAAGAAGTAGTAGATAAATTTATAAAAGATTTATCAAACTTAGATTTAGAAAAAATTAAAGAGGAAATAATGACAAATCCGGAAGAATGGACAAAAGTGCGACCATTAAAAGAGCTTTAGAATTTAGCAAAAAATCTATTAAAACAAAAAAGTTTTAATAGATTAAAAAATAGTATTGACTTAGAGCTGACTTTAAGTGTTATTATAAAAAAAGTTTAAAGGGAGGTATGAATTATGGAAAAGCAAACAGCTGGAAGAAATCAATTAGGTGAATTTGCACCAAAATTTGCAGAATTAAATGATGATGTATTATTTGGAGAGGTATGGTCAAGAGAAGACAAACTATCTTTAAGAGATAGATCTTTAGTAACTATATGTGTATTTATGGGAAAAGGATTATTTGACAGTTCATTAAAACACCACATTATGAATGCTAAAAATAACGGAATAACAAAAGAAGAAATGGCAGAAATTATTACACATGCTGGTTTTTATGCTGGCTGGCCAAATGCATGGGCTACATTTAACATTGCTAAAGAAGTTTATGCAGATGACGAACCTGTTAAAGAAGAACATGGTGGCTGGTTTGGACTAGGTGATCCAAATACAAACTTTGCACAATACTTTATAGGAAATTCATATTTAAAACCATTAACAAAACCTGGAGAATCTAGCATATTTATAGCAAATGTAACATTTGAACCAGGATGTAGAAATAACTGGCATATTCACCATGCTACAAAAGATGGTGGTCAAATTCTTATCTGTGTTGATGGAGAAGGATGGTATCAAGAAGAAGGAAAAGAAGCTAGGAGTCTAAAACCAGGAGATATAGTTGTAATTCCTGCAAATGTTAAACATTGGCATGGAGCTAAAAAAGATAATTGGTTTAGTCATTTAGCTATAGAAGTACCAGGAGAAAATACAAACAACGAATGCTGTGAACCAGTAACAGATGAACAATATAACAATTTATAAAATTTTGGAGGATGTAAAATGACAATATCTGAGGTAAGTAAAAAATATAATTTAACAGCAGATACAATTAGATATTATGAAAAAGAAGGTCTTATTCCAAAAGTTCCAAGAGATAAGAATGGAATTAGAGATTTTGACGAGGGTTCTTGTGGATGGATAGAATTCATAAAATGTATGAGAAGTGCAGGATTAGAAATTGAAACTTTAAAACAATATGTAAGTCTATTTAGACAAGGAACTGCAACTGTAAAAGAAAGAAAAATATTACTAATAGAACAACGAGAAAAATTATTAAAGAAGCAAGAAGATATAAAAGCTACATTAGATAGATTAAATTACAAAATAGAAAAATACGAAGAAATAGAAAAAGGTAAATTAAAAGATTTTACAGAAAAACCATAAGGAGGGTTAAAATGGGATATTTAGGTGAAGAAATTAAAAAATTAGGATTCGGTCTAATGAGATTACCTCAAAAAGATGGAAAGATAGATATAGAACAAACAAAAGTAATGGTAGATAAATTTTTAGATGCAGGTTTTACATATTTTGATACAGCATGGGCATATGCAGGAAGTGAAGATGCAATAAGACAAGCACTAGTAGAACGTTATCCAAGAGAAAAGTTCCAATTAGCAACTAAAAATGCTGCATGGATAAATTGTAAAACTAGAGAAGAAGCAATTGCACAATTTGATACTTCTCTAAAACAAACTGGAGCTGGATATTTTGATTTTTATTTATTACATAATTTAGGAGAATCTAGAACAAAAGCATTTGATGATTTTGATATGTGGAGTTGGATTCAAGAGATGAAAGCAGAAGGAAAAATTAAACATATAGGATTCTCTTTCCATTCAACACCAGAAGAATTAGAAGAAATATTAACTAAACATCCAGAGATGGAATTTGTACAACTTCAAATAAATTATGCAGATTGGGAAAATCCAGCAATTAAATCTAGAGAATGTTATGAAGTTGCAAGAAAACATGGTAAACCAGTAATAATTATGGAACCTGTTAAAGGTGGAATGCTTGCAAATCCACCAGAGCAAGTACAAGAAGTATTTAAACAAGCAAATCCAAACACATCAATTGCATCATGGGCTATAAAATTTGCTGCAAGTTTAGATGGTGTTATAACAGTACTTTCTGGAATGAGCAATATAGAACAAATGGAAGATAATATTTCTTATATGAAAGATTTTACAAAATTATCTGATGACGAAGAAGCTACAATAAAGAAAGCTCAAGAAATAATGAACAGTATACCAATAATTCCATGTACTACATGTAACTATTGTGCAAAAGTTTGTCCAATGAAAATAGGAATTTCTGGTTCTTTTACAGCAATGAACTACTTAACTCTATATAATGACATGGGAGCAGCTAAACATCAAGAAGATTGGCTTGTAAGCGGTCATGGATTTAAGAAAGCTTCAGAATGTATAAAATGTGGTAAATGTGAGCAAGTTTGTCCTCAACATATAAAAATAAGACAAGAACTAGAAAAGGTAGCAGAAAAACTAAAATAGATTAGGACAGAAGGGATTTAGGGGACGTTCCTTAAATCTCGATTTTCTATTCCAACGAAAAATTTTAAGTCGCGATTTAATCGTGGCTTATTTTTTTCTAATAAATTGTATATAAAATTTTGCAAACTAGATTTACTGAAATTTCAACTAAAAACAACAATTCTACTAAAAGTAGATTGCTAAAAATACATAAGAGTGATAACATTTTTATATCAAAAACTTTTAAGGAGACTAAAAATGGATAATCAGAAATTCGGAAGATTTATAAGAGACTTAAGAAAAAAGGCAAATATGACTCAAAAGGAATTAGGAGAGAAATTAAATGTAACAGATAAAGCTGTTTCAAAATGGGAAAGAGGCTTAGGCTTCCCTGATATTACAATTATTAATTTATTAGCAGAAACTTTTGGGATTACAGCATCAGAAGTATTAAATGCAGAAATAGGAAAAAAGGAGACTGTTGATGTAGAAAAAGCAGTACAAGAAGCTGTAGAGAAAGTAACGAAAGAAAAAGAAAGGAAAGAAAACAGAAAAAGAAAATTAATTAAATTTGTAAAAATAATATCTATTATAATATTTGTATTAATGCTTTTATTACAATTAGGGTATCTATGTATAATGAAGCCAAATGGATATGAATATATAAATGATTTAATATTTTATATTATTAATGAATTTATAATTATTACTGGAGTAGTGTTTCTTATTTTACAGATAAAAAAGTTAAAGAGTGTAAAGATAGTAGCTATAATTATTGCAGTTATTTTGAGTATTATTAATCTAGCTTTTATGATTAATAATGCAATTAATATAAGAACTATATTTAGTTTTTCTAATGACTTTTCAAATGAATTAGTAATAAAACAGAATAAAGAAAATGGAAAAACTAGGCTGTATAAATATGCCAAATTAATTTTATTTGCAAAACCATATGAACGATTTGAATATTCAGTAAGTGAAAATATAAAACATCAGTGGCTTACAAATGACATTTGCAATATAACTTATACGGATAAAGATGATAATTTAAGAAATTATGTAGCGACATATGGAAGTAGAAAAGGAACAGATTCATATTATTCTGTATTTAATGCATTATTAGGAAGATGGCAAATACAAGTAGATTCAATAGGAGATACAAAATTAACTGTAGATAAAAAAGGGATAAAAGTAACACGAAATGATACAGCTGAACAATTTGAAGTTAGTGATTGCAAACAATATGGTGTTACAGCATTAGTTCTTTACAAAGAGGATATTCCTAAATATGTAATTGCATTAAACGATGATTGCGAAATTGATGATGATACTAAATATATAAAGAATGGTGGAACAATTACATTTTGTGATATTTCGATGAAAAAGACAATAAAAGAAACATTATATTGTACAGTATATAAGGATGAGAATTTAAATAATTATAATGGTATAACAGTAGAAGCAAATAATTTTAAAATAGATAATGGAATTTTATATTTTAGTTATGATGGCGAAAACATAATAGAAGTTCCAGGAGATTTTACAGATGATAAATCAGCGTATAATGAGTATAATTATATAATTTCTGAAGAAAAAACGGTATTTTTCTATACTAAAGATGAGACAAAATATTTAGTGTATTCAGATGATATGGGAAATACATGGAATACAGCTAAATTACCAAGTAATGGAACGATTCAGAATATACAATTTTTAAATAAAGATGTAGGGTTTATATTACAATTTGAAGACTATGCCTTAGGAGGAGTTACTTTTGGGCATATTGTTAAAACTACAGATGGTGGGCAAACATGGACGATTATAAATAATGGAATTGGAAGTTCTAATGAAGGTACATTTAGAAGTGGAAGTCAATTGTTATTTGTAAATGAAAATATTGCTTTTATTACAATGCCATATGCCAGCGGAGATGACTCTGACATATATTATTCTGAAGACGGAGGTATAAATTTTACAAAAGTTACTCTAAGTGATGAGCAGATTTATGATTATTATTATTTGCCAACTATAAAAGATGGAAAACTTTATTTAGAAGTTGGCCAAGGAAATGATGGAGATTATAATGGTGGAGATTCTAAAAAATATTGTTCAGAAGATAATGGAAAGACATGGACTGAAATGTAAGCAAATGACAAAATTGTAAGGTTAATGTAAGGTAAAGAAATGGCAATTATTTTAATAAACATTATAATTATCATAGAGGAGGATGATAATTATGGATGGTATAAAAGGTAAGATTGCTGTAGCAATAGGAATAATAGTTTTTATTTTATTTTTATATGGAATATATTATTTGTTAGTTATTCAAAATAGTGAATATTATACACAAATAGATAATAGTAAAATAGAAGGACTTTCCACAACAGATAGTATGAAATATCAGTATACATTAACTGCATATGATGAAAAAGGTAAAGAAAAAGAAGTAACGTTTAAAACAAATAGAGAATTAAGAGAAGATGCATATCTAAAATTAGAAGTAATGCTAACTAGAGGAGTCACAAATTGGGAAGAAGTTCAATTTGATGAAATGCCAAAAGAAGTTCAAGAGAAATATAATTAATGCAAAATCCCTGGCTTAAAAGATTAAGCTAGGGATATTTTTTATATAAGTGGAAAAAAATATTATAAAGTATTGACTTAGAGTAAACTCTAAATGATATATCATATTTGTGTTATAACAGGTAAAAATTATGTAGAAGGGAAGATAAATTTATGAAAACACTATATTTTGATTGTTCAAGTGGAATTAGTGGAAATATGACACTAGGAGCGTTATTAGAAATCGTTGGGGACGAAAATTATTTATTAGGAGAATTGAAAAAATTAAATGTTGATGGATATAAAATAGAAATTTCTAAAAAAGTAAAAAACGGTATTACAGGAACATATGTTGATGTTATATTAGAAAATGAACACCATCATCATGATCACGACCATGGTCATGCCCATGACCATGAACATCATCATCACCATGAGCATAGAAATTTATATGATGTTAACACTATTATAGATAATAGTTCATTAGATGAAAATACTAAAGATTTAGCAAAAAGAATATTTTTAAGAGTTGCAAAAGCCGAATCAAAAGTTCACAATAAATCACTAGATGAAGTGCATTTTCACGAAGTTGGAGCTATTGACTCAATTGTTGATATAGTTGGAACAGCAATCTTAATAAATAAAATAAATCCAGATAGAATTATATCAAGTGTAGTTAATGATGGATATGGTTTTATAGAATGTGCACATGGAACTATGGCTGTACCAGTTCCAGCCACAAGTGAGATATTTGCAGCATCTAACGTAAAGTTTAGACAGATAGATATAGATACAGAACTTGTAACTCCAACAGGAGCTGCAATTATAGCAGAGCTTGCAGAAGATTTTACAACATTACCTGCAATGGTAACAGAAAAAATTGGTTGGGGAACTGGATCAAAGGATTTAAAAATACCAAATGTTTTAAAAGTGTACTATGGCGAAATGCAAGAAGAAAATCAAAATTTTGTAGTAATGGAAACAAACATAGATGATTGTTCAGGAGAAATATTAGGATATACTTCAGAAAAATTATTTGCAAATGGAGCTTTAGACGTATTTTATACACCAATATTTATGAAGAAGAATAGACCTGCATATAGATTATCTGTTGCTTGTAGAAAAGAAGATATGTTTAAACTTCAAAATATTATTTTTAAGGAAACAACTACAATAGGAATTAGATATCGTTTTGAAAGTAGAACAGAATTAGGTAGAGAATTTGTAGAAATAGATACAAAATACGGAAAAATAAGAGCAAAAAAAGTAACAAATAATGGTGAAACATATGTGTATCCAGAATATGAAAGTATGAAAAAAATAGCAGAAGAGAATAATATTCCTTTGAAGGAATTATATAAATTAGAAGAACTAAAATAATTAAATTATAATGATGTAGCAAAAGCTTATTTTATAAAAAAATATAAAATAAGCTTTTAAAATTGAATAAAAATTATTTAAATGATAGAATAATAATAAAATTATACGTAGGAGAAAATTTATGATAAGAGCGAAAGCAAGAAATTTATTAGAATTATTAAGAACTGGGAAGGGAATTAGCGGAAAATTTTCTAATTATTATGATAAAGAGACAGGAAAGATAATAGATGTTATTGTAAATGAATGTAAATCTTTAGTAAAAAATTCAGAAGGAGAATTAAGGCAATACGAAAGTACAACTTCAATAGGTCATATAAGAGAAATTGTTAATCAATTATTAAGTGATAGAAATACAATAGGTCCAGTACAAGCTGGAGTAATAATGAGAGATAATGGAATTTTAGGTTTGTCAAAAGAACTTAAAGTAATTAAAATAGTTGATAAATACGGTAAGTTAAAGTTAGATATAGAAAAACCTTTTCCAGATAATTTCAGAGACATAATAATGGGTATATACAATGAAAGAGAATTAACAGAAAAAATAATAAAGCCATATGTAGCTGGTCTTTGTGAGGAAAGCGAAGAACTATCCAAAAGACACATTTGGAGTAAAAGGTTAAATCCATTTAGACCAAGAAAATTATCTACTGATGAATTACAAAAAAGATATTCTAAATATTTAGAAAAAAATACTGATTTAGACGAAGAAAAAAGAGAAAATATGTCTAGATATTTTGTGGTGAATATTTTAGGTAGTGATAAAATTAAAAGCGAAATAATAACTGACGAAATAAATGGAACAGGTTTAACAGTAAAAGGAGAAAAGAAACGTAATAGCTATACAAGTATGTTACAAAATATGGCTGCTAATGTGTTAGACATAATGGGGGCAATAGAAAATCCAAATGATAGGCTAGCAGAAATCGAAAACATTTACGCTAATATAGAAGAACAATTAGAAGCACTAAGTACAGAGCTAGTACCAGATTCGAATCAAATTGAAGAAACAATTATAAATTTTAATAGAGCTGTAAATAACAAAGATAAAGAATATACAGGTGAAGATGGATATAGAAGTGCAAATGTTACATTTGGAAGAAATAATACTAAAAGTGTAGGACTATTAGAACATGAATTTGTTCCACAGGCAATGAAATTATATTCAAAAGATATGGCGGATTTTTTAGAACATTCTAGCAAAATGTCTGATGAAGAGTATATAAAACAAGTAGCGAAATTTCATTTTAGATTTGTTAGAATACATCCATTTATAGATGGAAACGGAAGAACTGCAAGAGCAATAACAAATTCGTTATTATCTAATAGAGATTTATGTGCTACATTCGAAAAATATACAAAATCAGAATATATTAAGGATATGAATTCAATTATAACAGATTATGATACATATAACAAAGGTTTATATACAGACCAATCAATTTGTAGTAAAATGGAAGATGAAAACATTCAAAAACTAGCAGACTATATAACTAAAAAATGTCAAATAGATAAAAACGAAATAGAGCAAGAAGGAAGTGCTGTAACTACAGATTTATCAAAAAAACAATCTACAGAAGAATATAGATAGAATTATAAATTGATTTAGGGTAAACTCTAGAAAATAAAATTGAAAAATAAAAAGATTTATAAAAGGAAGTGATTATATTGATAATTACTTCCTTTAGTGTTATTATCAACCTAACAAAACAAGTGATAAAACTTGTCTAAATTATAGAAAGGTAGGGGGGTATATGAAAAGGGGATTAAAAATTTTAATAATTATTTTAGTGATTTTAGCTGTTGTAGCAGTAACTATTTTACTTGTTAACCACTTTACAACGAAAAAAGTAAGTAATGAGCTTACAGGAAATAGCATATCTTATGATAATATAGACGCAATAGCTACAATGGATGTAGTAATAGTAAGAGTATATGATACATATCTTGGAGTTGTAGAAAAAGATGATACAACAGGTTTGATGCGAGTAAGTATTCCGACTGGTGATACTAATGAATACAAACAAAACCAAGAAATTAGAATTTATTTTGATGGAATAATAAACGAATCATATCCAGGTAGTTTTGGAAAGATTTTTAAGATAGAGATTCTAAAAGAAAATAGTGATGTTACAATACCAGAAAAAGCATTAAAGTATTTTTATAGTTCACGTGATAATGTATTAGTTTCAAATATTAATGTAACACAAACAGGTATATCTTTTGAAATAAAAGATACAAATGAATATAAATATGAATATACAAATAAATATACATTATTTAAAAAGAATCCAGAAGCTGAACAAGTAGAAGCTCCAGATATGCCAATAGTAACAGGTAATACAACATCATCATATGAAGGAAGTGGTATTCCGCTTTGGGAAGAGGCTTCAAAATTTTCAACTGTTAATAGTGAAGAAACAGTGATTTCTGAAGATATAACAGAAGATACTGTAAGAAAGACTTGTGATTGGACAAACATATATGGAAAATTAGCAAGTGGAGAATATGACTTTTCATTAACTGCAGAAGAATTTTTTATAAGAATTAAATTTACTGTAAATGAAAATGGAGAAATTTCAAATGTTACTTCTGATTTTATGTAATATGGATAGCTCCAAACTTAGGAAGATTTTCAAAAATATATAATATTTAACATTGACATTTTAAATAAAAGGAAGAGAAATATGGGAATTTTAGAATTATTATTAATAGCAATAGGATTAGCTATGGATGCTTTTGCAGTTTCAATATGCAAAGGTTTAGCAATGAAAAAAATGAATTGGAAAAAAGCTATTATAGTTGGGCTTTATTTTGGCATATTCCAAGCACTTATGCCAGTTATAGGATACTTCTTAGGAACAACATTCGAAAGTTTAGTAACTAAAGTAGACCATTGGATAGCATTTATTCTTTTGGCATTTATAGGTGGAAAAATGCTTAAAGAAGCATTTGATAATAATTCTGAAGGGTATAATGATAGCGTAAATTTTAAAACAATGGTAGTTTTAGCAATAGCAACAAGTATTGATGCTTTAGCAGTTGGTATAACTTTTGCGTTTTTACAAACTAATATAGTATTAGCAGTTATCTTAATAGGAGTAGTAACTTTTATATTATCTGTAATAGGTGTAAAAATCGGTAATCAATTTGGTATTAAATACGAGAAGAGGGCAGAGATTATAGGAGGAATAATTTTAATTCTTATAGGAATTAAGATTTTATTAGAACATTTAGGAATAATTAGTTTAGGGTAGTGATTTAAAACTAGCAGATAGAATAAATCTGCTAGTTTTGTTTTTCTCTATAACTATTTCCCCAGACAACCATAGAATCTAAAATAGGTTTTAAGCTCCAACCTGTTTCTGTTAAAGAATATTCAACTCTAGGTGGAACTTCTGCATATACTTTCCTATTAACAAGACCAGAAGCTTCCATTTGTCTTAAGTTATTTGTTAAAACTTTTTGGGTAATACCATTTAAAGATTTTTTTAATTCTCCAAATCTTTTAGTTCCAGTTAGTAAATCTCTAATAATTAAAACTTTCCATTTATCTCCAATTAACCCCATTGTAATTTCTACCGGACAAGCTGGTAATTCTTTTTTTATAATATCAACTCCGTACTTTTAATCTTAATTAAATTATATCAAACAATTTTTAAAACGCAATATAAAAACCAGAAAAATACACAATAGTTTCAAAAAGAATATAAGAGTCAAAATAAAACTAAAAAATTTTAATTGATGTAATTAAGAAAAATAGACAAGAGTATCTTTAAGGAAACTATATTACAAAAAAGTGCCTACTTTACAAGTAAAAACAATAAATTTAGGTTGTATTTTTTTGAACAATATATTGACACAATGTCAGAATGGCGATATATAATAATCAGCCTGACATGATGTCAGGGAAATAAAGAAATGGAGATGTAAAATGGAAAAGAAACCAGTAGATGTAAGAAGAGAAGAAATAATTAATGCATGTGAAGAACTATATAAAAAAGAGAATTTTAAAGATATAACACTAAAACAAATTGGAGAAAAAACAACATTTTCCCGTACATCAATATATAACTATTTTCAAACAAAAGAAGAGATATTTTTAGCACTTTTTCAAAGAGAATATGAAAAATGGATAGAAGATTTAAATAAAATATATGAAAAAAATGAAAGATTAATGATCGAAGAGTTAGCAAATAAATTAGCCCATACAATAGAAAAAAGACCAACATTACTAAAGCTATTAGCCATGAATTTATATGATATGGAAGATAATAGCAAAATGGAAGCATTAGTAGAATTTAAACAAGCGTATGGTAATTCAATAAAAGCAGTAAAAAGATGTCTTGATAAATTTGTTACTAACATGAACGAAGAAGAAAAAACAAACTTTATACTTTCATTTTTTCCATTTATGTATGGAATATATCCATATGCAGTTGTAACAGCTAAGCAAAAAGAAGCAATGGAAAAAGCTGATGTGCCATTTAAAAAATTAACAATATATGAAATTGCATACATGGGAACTTTAAAATTGTTAAAATAAAAAAGGAGTGAAGGGTATGAGTAAAAAATTAGTAGCATTTTTTTCGTGCACAGGAACAACTAAAAAGGTAGCAGAGAATTTGTCAAAGGCTATAGGAGGCGATTTGTATGAGATAGTACCAACAAAATTATATACAAACGCAGATTTAAATTGGACTGATAAAACAAGTAGATCTTCTTTAGAAATGAATGATAAAAATTCTAGACCAGAAATAGCTACAAAAGTAAGTAATATGGAAGATTATGACACTATTTTTATTGGATTTCCAATTTGGTGGTATGTTGCTCCAAGAATAATAAATACATTTTTAGAAAGTTATGATTTTTCAGGAAAGAAAATAATAGTTTTTTGTACATCAGGTGGAAGTGGTCTTGGAAATACTGTGGCAGACTTAAAACAAAGCATATCAAGTGAAACAGAAATAATGGAAGGAAAACGTTTTGGAGTAAATACAAGCATAGAAGAACTAAAAGAATGGGCAAATAAATTTTAAGTAAAGGAGAGAAAAATATGAAAATAGTAGTTTTAACAGGAAGTTATAATTTACATGGGAC